>OGDF01000007.1_pt1 | contig 280760 bp, 357 predicted proteins | sample 1570141 | NCBI WGS metagenome assembly OGDF01 (sample SAMEA4370581, study PRJEB24528) | human gut metagenome | reverse complement strand
GGTTATCAGCATTGTAAACAGGAATATTATCTTTGTCCCAAAATGATGCTTTTGAAGTATAACTTTCTTCCTGTTTAACATAAGTAATGCCATTCAGTTTGCAAAGATATTCAAGTTTCTCACGGAGCTTACCATATGGAATATTAACAAAGGTCTGATTATTAGCTTTACCAATATTAGTGTCTTGTTGAAAAGTTTCATTGTATCCAACTACTAAAGTTCCAATATCATTAAGAATACAATAATTTATGATTTTGCGAGCAACTTTACTCATATAATCATTGACTTTATTATTTCTATTACGAGTAATGGTCTTCTGTCGATTAGTTGTCTTTTTGCCAAAACGCTGTTTGTCTTTGATACTTTGTAAACGAGTATTTTCTTTATTATACCATTGGTTGATGGATTTCAATTTTCTACCATCAATAATGAATGACTTACCAATACTTGATACAGCAGTTACAAGGTTATTAATTCCTAAATCAAGTGCTAGTGCATTGTTTATATTAAGATTTCTCTGAATACATTCAGCTTCATATATATACTGAATTTCAAAGAACCTAGCATTTGCTTTTGGTATAATACGAATTTCTTTAATCTTTTTATCTGCTAGTATCGGTGGGATTTTGATTTCAATTGCTTTATGTGTTTTCTTATAGGTGTTAGAAAATGGTAAAATCAGTTTATTACCTTTGAGTCTTACAAACCCGATAACAAGCGTTGTATACCCATCTTTAGGTAAATAATGTGGAAGTTTACAATCTTTGAAAGCATATTTGCCCTTTTTAGCAAGTTTTAATAGTTCAAAGAACGACTTAAAACTACCGTCAACTTCTTTAAGAATTTGCTGTGCCATATTTGAATTTAACATTTTATAATTGTCAGAGGTTTTAAGCAAAGAGTAGTTCTTCTCATAATTAAGATATTCACCTTCAGTGAAGTAATATTGACGAACATTATATATAGCTTGATTAGCCAAGTTCTTCGCAATATGACACAATTCTTTTATGGAATGGTATTCTTCCTTAGACAGATGTTTTACCTGTTGTTTCATTGTTAAATACATATGTTATATTTCTCCTTTCTATAGATTTAGAGATTATCTCTATGTATTTATTATATCATATATTTTACTGTATCACAATATTTTCAGTAAAGATTACGGAAACTAACGCAATTCATCCCACCGCCTAAAGGCAGGTGGGTTTTCTTGCTAAATTTTTATAAAATAATATCTTCCATTTCTTCTTACATAGTAATATCCTTTATATTTGCCACTTTCTGTGTAGGAAATAACAGTAAACTTTCTAGCTTTATCCATAGTTTTGCTATATTTAATTTTTCCTTTAACAATTCTATGATATTTACTACCTTTAGGGAATACCTTAGTTCTATACTTAGATAGACCTTTTTTGTCAAGCATAGTATTAAGTGTATAACCAGTATGACCGTTGTACTTTACTTTACTAAAACCTGTGCCATCATCAGAAAGCCATTCAACTTTAACACCTCTAGTTAGTTTAGTAATAGGTTCGTTTGATTTTGTTACAGGGTCAATAAACGCCTTTCTTCTTAGATAATAGTCGTGCTTAACCTTGACATATTTTTTCTTTTTGCCTTCAAAAGTTTTATATGCAATATTGCCATCAAACTTCTTACCGTTAATCATAAGAGCATCTGTATACTGCCAAATGTCACAATCAAAGTCTTTTGAACTAGCATATTGTGCTAGCCAAATACTATATTTAGATTTTAACTTCTTATAATCAAGATAATTTCTAAACCAATTGGCGTTGGCATATACACCTACTTTATAACCTTTAGCTTTAACTGTATTACAAAATGTTTCAACAATCTTTGTCATATTAGATTTACCATTAGCCTGTGCAATCTTATCTTCTTCCATATCAATGTAGATAGGAAGTTCAAACTTCTTACCCTTACACCAACTTAAGCAAACCTTTGCTTCTCTCTTTGCTTCTGATACATTCTGTGCATAACTATATAAATAAGCACCAACCTTTAAGCCTTGTGCTTTAGCTTTCTTGTAGTTATCTTCAAAGTATGGGTCTTTCTGTGTTGATACCATACCGTAGCCACATTGAATGATAACACCTGTAACACCAGCAGATTTAACACTCTTGTAATCTACATTACCATTCCACTTACTAACATCAATAAAAGTAATCTTTGACATACATATCACTCCTTATCTTTCATCAACTTGTTCATATGTTTCTTCAAAAATATCTGGTTTACAAGGGTATAATTCACCTTTTACGCCTTTAATAATATAATCCATATAATCACATTTCATATCACCCTCAAGGGTTACTACATATAATTCAGGTGGATTATCCTCTACCTCTTTATACTTTAATTTACCTGTATTTAGAGCCTGTTTAACCCAAGTAGGAATATTCCATACATTATTTTCAACAAAATCTCCTGTGTATTGATAGGCTTCAATTACAACAGGTTTCTTTCTATATTTAGCCATAGTTATTCGCCCTCACTATTTTCACCTTCAGGTAGTCCAGCCACACTAGTTAAAATTGATAGAATACCAGCTAGTAGAGAAGCCGAACCCACTGCAATCCAATTAACATCGCTCATAACGGCACTTACGCCAATAGTAGCAACAGCCGTCTGTGCAACTGTTTTGATAGCTCTAATACCAGCACACTTAGCCCAATTTTTCCAATTTCTATTTTTCATCATATAATCAAGTCCTTTCTATATAAAAAAGCTACCTCGATTAAGAGATAGCCTTTTCTTTTCTATATTTAATTTTTCTTTTTGTATTTGATAATCGTCTTGCCAAATAACTTATAGTAGGGAATAGGTAATTCGTCAAACATATAATACTTAATAGCATCTGCTACTAAAATACCTATAATTGATACACCTATCCATATTAAGCTGAATGGCAAACAAACAACACCTTCAAAATTTAGTGGCATATTAGAGTAATCCCACATAGGTAAATGACCTTGTAGTTTGCTTACCATACCAACAATAAACTCAGTAGAGGTTATTGTAATAGAACCTATAATACCTTGCAATAACAAGTCCATATCCCACGATATGAGGTCATTAATACTGTCTAGTACAATGAATATACACCCACCACAAACGCCCATAGAAACGAAGCTATAGCCCCTAAAGCACACTTCTATGGTAATATAAACACAAAAACCAACCATAAACATTATAATTCGTTCAAGGATGAATTTTTTTATATCAATTTTTTTCACTTGTATCACCATCACTGTTTGTTGAATTATTATTTGATTGTTGTTCGAGCGTTAATAAAACTTCACTTTTATTTTCATTAGGAATTTCATCACCATACTTAATATTACCTATTACATTAATATCATCTAATGATAAAATATATAACTTTAGTGAGTTAAAGTATGTAATATGATAAGTCTTAAATTCCTTTGCAGTTGTGATAATTTTTGTCATATCTTCAACAGAGAAGAATTGACATTCTTCTCCATCAGCGTGGTATGGCAAAGTTTTAGAGCCTACCATCATATCAGCAGACAATGTTGATAAATTGGCTTGGTCATCAAGGGTTAAACTAAAATGATGTGACTTTCCATCTGATAATACTACATCAAAACCGTTAGTAATTACCTTATTACAAGCCTTGCTCATCTCTGAAACCTTACTTGTCTTAACTAATTCTAAAGTATTATCATCAACTTCTGGCTCGTCAGGTTCTGGATTTGGTTCAGGTTCTGGTTCAGGAGTTGGCTCAGGTTCAATAGGTTTACTCTCATCGAGAGCTTTACGAAGTATATTGTAATCATCCTCTGTAATCTCTTTTAATGTTACTTCCTCATATTGATAGTTACAGTTACTTGGAAATTTAATCATATCCTCTGTACGATATAAATTAAGTAAATCATAAGATAGAAAACCTTGTGCTTCATCTTTGGCGCAATTTACAAGTAACTTATTCCGTTGTTGAAATCTAACATAACTAATTTCTTCATCAATTAATACATCAACAATCTGTCTATCAGAGTTAATAATTTTATAATACTTCATTATTATCTTCCTCATTACTCGCCTATTGCTTTTGGTTCATAGTAGCAATGGGCGTATAAATATTGATAATCTGCTACACTACCACTTGGCACTCTTACTTGTACTTTGCCGTCTGTTCCGATTAGTAGTTTACCAACAATACAATCACTACCAGCAAGTGTTTTTGTTAAATAACAAGGAAACATTTGTTCTTCAAGTGGATAATATGGTGATTGAATGTAGGCTATCTCTAACAAGTTACTTGCACTAATTGAAGAAGTGAACTTTAAGCTGAAATCATAGTAACATAAGCCGTTACGATACTGTAGTTTATTTTGTGAATTGTCAAAATCACTAGTAACTTTAGCATTTAGAGTTGGAGTAATTCGACTAATAGAGTCATAGCCATTAATATTAATAAAATGTGTATAACCGTTGAATGTGATTTGTGCGTCCACTACACTACTTAAAGTTGTTGTAAGTTGTGGTGAATTGAAACTACAATTTGTACAACAAATTCTACGAGCGTATGGGTGAATACCTGAGTTGAATTTGAATACTACTGGAGTTACTTCGCTATCGTACAAGTGATAGTTATTATAATAAGTACAAGCAACCAATGATAAGTCATAGCTAGTTCGTAACAAATAACCTGTTTCATAAGTGTCACATTGACACTGTACAAGAGAACCAAAACCTGCAAAATGTTCAAAAAAGATTGAATTTGCAACCTTACTTGTTAACCAACCGTGGACTTTATTATAAAAGTTAGTACCACCATTGAAGATACATTTCTTCATATCAACAATTACAATCTCTTTAAAGTGACAATCACTAGTTTGGTTATAAATGCCTCTGCTATCGGGTGTGCAATCGCCTACAATTGTACCGTTTTGGCAGATGAAAGCACCACCTTTTTGTATCCAGATTGCAATCGTTTGACAGTTCTTAATCATAAAATTCTCAAATGTGAATTTGAACGAATAAATTAAATTAAGCCCACCAGCCTTGTTATTGCAATCGATAACAATGTTTTTTAACAATGTTTTTACATCATTTCTTGAATTAGATGAGCCGTCAAACTTAAATATATAGTCCATCGTCTTAATTGCTTTCAAAGTCGCCCAGTTAAAATCAATTAAACAAGTGCTAGTATTTGATAAATTTAACGAATTACTTATGCAATAGGTTTTACCATTTTGACATTTGAGTTGCTTACCGTTTGAAATACAATAATCTATTGCATCCTGTAAGGCTGCTGTATCGTCAAATCGTCCGTTTCCAACTGCTCCAAATTGTTCAGGCGTTACTTCATACAAATTGTGTTTTGTTAAAAAATCTTGTATGGAATTATAAGACTTTGTAAAATCAAATTCTGACATAACAAAAATGTTAGAAATTTGACAGTTTATATTTGCGACATTTGGCAAATAAACCTCATAAAAATTTAATGAAGTTGTAACATTAGCTTCTGCAACAAACGAATGTTTTTCACCGTCTGCAACAGCACTAATTTTTCCTAAATCTTTATATTCACCGTCAATTTTAACTCCAACATTAAAATCATTAGTAGTTACATAGTCAAAGCCGATGTAATAATGACCTTTTGTAATATCCGCATCAGAATTAAAAACCCAATTACTTCTTACCGTATTATCAGAGGAAGTTTGCAAAGTATAAGTTTTGTTCGCAAAGCTACCTACGTTATCCGTATTTGTTGATGTAAAATATCCCGTTTGTTTTGTATTAATTTCTTCAATTGGATTTGATTTATTAAAAGCGTTATAAACCGAATCTAAATCTTTCTTTACAATATCTGCTCTACCTTGAGCATATGAAAAAATATCAACTTTTAAATTTTGTGGGTCATAAACTGATGGTTGCATAGCAGTATCAGCTTTAGCTAATGTACCTTCAAAGTTGGTATCAACCTTACTTCTAGCAATACTGCCATCTGTAATTGTCATACTTGCCAAAGAACCATTAGCAAGATATTCCTTCATTTCGTTAACAACGGCTTCTTTAATTAACTTTTCAACAACTTCATTGCTTTCTAATTCTGTTACTTTAAGTGTTAGATTATCAACATCTTTTTGACTTGCCTTGAGGGCAATAGCATCAGCATTTACCTTTTCCGCAGCTTTAGCTCTTGATATTTCGGTTGTTAAATCAATCTGATTTGCTTTTGTATTAATCTGCTTTTGCAAATCAGCATCAACTGCTTCTAAATCGGCAACACTTTGATTATTCCAATTCGACATAGAATTTATTTTGGTGACAAGTTGTGTATATAATGATTGTGAAATCTCTGTGCTATTAGCATCTTTAACCAAAATATTATCGTCTATATCTAAGGTTAAATAGTTTGTTGTAGCAATAGTTTTATCGTTGCTACCATATAGCATAAGTGTACAAGTGCCAACACCAACTTCGGATGGTAGATATACACTGTTTTCATCATCGAGATATTGATTATAAGATTTGCCATTCTGTGTGAATTGTGCAAAGGTCATTAGATTATCCCAATCACCGTTGAGGTTGAACACAAATTTAACGAACTCTTGAGTTCCCGAAATTAGGTTCTTTAGATTAGTTGCAATTCTTAATTTTTGATTTGCAACATTAACTAATATATCCATATAATCCTCCTAAAAAAATACAATATAATAAAAAATAAAGGGCTTATCATTTTAACCGACAAACCCTTCTTGAAAAATAAAATAATCTTTTTATTTACATTAAAACAATTATTCATCTAGTTTACCTATGATATTTAATTTTCTAACCCTAGTCATTAGTGTTTTTACGTAACCGTTTCCGTGGAATATCCCTACATATTCCTCATACATTTCTTCTAGAGAACGAAGTTTATTAATTGAAATTTCGCCTTTCTCAAGGGCATCTTCGCAAGTATGAACAATAGTATGTCTAATTTGTTTTAAATTTACTTCTTTCTGCTCATCTAAAGACAAACTAATAGACTTTAAGGATTCTTCAATTAATTTCAAGGTTCTGTCGTGACTTTCAATAACTCTTGTCTGTTCTTCATCTTTATCTTTCATCTTCTTGTACTTGACAAACATCTTATATAACTTGATTGTGCCAGTACAAAATGTTGCAATAATAACACAGATTACTGTAATCCACGCTATTATTGTACCAACAGGAATACTGGACAACAAAATCCATATTGACTTTTCGTCCATTATTTATTCCTTCCTTTATGCCTTCTTTGTATAATTACTTGCAATATAACCAGCACCTGATTTTAGTTTTAACCACTTTTTAGCACCAGTGCCTTTCTTCTCACCAATGATTGTATAAATCTCATTTTTCTTTACCGTACCATTAATACTATAATTAGTACCTGCACCTTTACGAATATTTAATACATTAGCAGTAATCTTAACTTTATATGGCTTAAATGTACTATTATTTGTTGTAGTTGGTTTAGTTGTAGAACTACCACCTAGGGCTTTTGTAACTTTAGTTGCAACTTTGCCTAAACGATTATATAGCCAATCGCCCGGGCAAGATTTATTTGCAAACCATCTATGTACTGTCAATATCATTTCGTCTGGCTTAGGATTATAATTCAAAGACTTACTTTTACTATTAAACCATAGTAATTTTTTCTTACCATATCTCTTACAAATGTCAGTACAAAGTTTAATTAACTTATTATAAACTTTTCTATTCATTGTGTATGGTTCTGACATACCACTTGCACATTCGATTGTTACGGCTCTTTGGTCATTTTCATTACTTGATGAACACCAACTACGGTTCTTTTCGTCAACAATTAAACATACTCTACCGTCTGTACCAATACCATAATTACAACTCGATTTACTACTTGTACTTGTAAAGCAACTACCAATACCCTCTGCTGAAAGTTGACCTACTACACAGTGAGGTGTAATTCTGTCAATAGTGTGTGTTCTTGCACCACTATGGTTTGGACTTTTAATTGTGCAGTTTACTAGTGAACTATTTGTGTATTCCATTTTAGTTCCTCCTAAAAAATGGGGGGATATGAAGAACATACCCACCCATAAATTATCAATTTATTTATTTTGTAATATTATCGCTAACTTTCTTTTCTTTCTCTTGCGTTACAACCTTATGCAACTCCCTAAGTGCCTCATCAATGTTATCATCAATCCACTTAATTAATTCATCTTGATTTGCAACTTTTGAAAGAATAGGGTAGTCGGCAAAAATCTTTTGAATAACTTGTACTCTCTTAATTGAACCCGCTTTTTTCCAATCTTTATAATCGGTTTCAGCATCACTAACTAATTTCAAGACAATTTCTTGAATTTGTGCTTTCGCAATATTAATTCTTTCGTCTTTGGACTTAGCAAAATACCTTCTTACTTTTTGTACTATTGCAATAATAACTGAAATAATAACTATAATAGCAGTCCAGTTATCATTAATAAATTGAATAAAATTCTTAATTCCATCTAACATATGTATTACCTCTTTTCACTTTATGGAGCATCCTTAATAATAGGACTATATTTAATTGTAATTTTACAAGGCTTTGATACAGTTATACGATTGTTCCGATTGTTAAAGGTGTTTCCAATTTTAAAAAAATCATAATTGAAATTATTACATATATCGTGTTTGATATTATCACTCATAATGATATGTTCATTACCTCTTATTGTAATAACTTCTCCCTTTATACAATTCTTAATTAACATTGTACAATCCAATAATTCATTATGAATAGATAAATCACCATCAGCATTACAAGTAATTGTCATATCGGGATAAATAAAACCTATTTCGTCTGATACATCACTTAATATTTTTGCATTAGAATTTTGTGTAAAATTCCAAGAAAAATATTGTTCTTGACCATAGCCAAATGGTTTATCACTTTCTGTTGTCAAATGTAAGCCGTATAGTTTTTCCCCAATTTTAATTTTTTGAATGTTAAAACTTACATTATAATAACAAGTATCTCTGTCAGTATTCCCATCATCAATGACTTGAAATTTTAAAAATTCTTTACGGTTTAACCAACGAACAATGTCCCTGTATTCATCATTACTTATTTCTCTTTCTTCATAATCGTAAATATCAGGGTTTTTACAAATATCAAATTCTGTTGATATACATTCGTCATAAGTAGCACTAGCCAAACTAAAAAGTTTGCCACCATTTCTTGATACTTTTTCAAATGATAATTTTGACCCTGTATCGACTGTAACTGAGCCTTTTGAATAATCAAAATCACAAATGATAAAGCCATAATCACTTAAATATTGACCATCATATTCAAAATCGGTTGCGTACATATATACAACCTCCTTTATTCGGTTTTGCTTTCACCTTGATTTTCAACTTCCTTTAGTTGATTTTGATATGAAATTTTATCAGCTTCTAGTTGTTGAATACTTGCATTTTTAACATTTGCTAAAAGTTTTTCAACAACATTTTCGACAATAAAAAATGGCAAATGTGATTCATTAATAACATTTACCAAAGCATTTTGAAAATCTTCAACCACTAGTGTAATTGGCTTTTCAACAACTCTATTAAAATTTTCACCATCTTCCGACAAATTAAATTTCATTGTTTTCTTTATTTCCTGTTTCATTCATATCACCTTTCTCTTTTCCTTCAGTTGACGAACTAGAAATAGCTGTTACGCTACATTTTTTAACTGAATTTTCAGAATTTACTATATTCACATTTTTTTCTTTAAAAATTAAGTTCATATAATCTCCTTTTGGATTAATCCCAATAACCATAAACTAAACCATTTTTTATTCTTAATTTTGAACCTAAAAAATTTACTGCCACTTCAACAGTAACACCTGTTAAGACACTTACATTATTTATTTTGGCACGTTCAACTTTTACATTTACAGTAGGAGATTGTATTGATGTTACTATTGGAATACTACCATCAAATCCGCTTAATTTTTTTGTTTGACCATCACTATCTTTTGCAGTAACGAATGTGTTTCCTAATTCAACATTACCTATTTTGTGATTAGACATATTAATGTTACAACCAGCATAAAGGGTGTCTTTTGTCATACTATCAACTGCGTGTTTACCGGAAACGTAAGTCCATTTAACAGTATAAGTATCAGCAGACGGACTTTCTTTCCAAGCCCAAGCCATATAGTTTGAAGAATTATCTAGGTCAAATACAATGCCTAAATCATTTGTACCATTCCAAGGAGCAGTACCTACTCTACCAACAGAAGTTCCGTTGTTATAATAATTCTGACCTTCAGAATCTAACCTCATAATAATTTTCTGTGAATTATTATATAAAGATAAACCACTTGTATTTAATTTCATTAAAGGTGTACCTTGTGAATTATTAACCTTTAACCCACTTGTATTTAAAAGCATTAATTGATTACCACTAGTATTGTTTATTTGTAACCCACTTGTATTTAATTTCATCAAATTTACACTTGAATCATTATAAATATTAATTTCAGCGCGATTTGAAACATTTTCAATTTTTACAGATTGAGAGATATTATTCCAAGCATATTGAACAGCACTTGAAGTAAGTGTAGTTGTAGATGTTCCACTACTATCTTTAACAGTTGTAGTTACAGAGTCAACTTTTTGATTGACGGTTGAGAATTGTCCATTATAATCTTTTTTAACAGTGGATATAATTGAATCAGGGTTAATATCAATTTCGGCTTTTGTATAATAATCCTTTAATTTTTTTTCAACCCCGGCATAAATGATTTCATCATTAGTTTTGATTTCAGATTTTGTGTAATAATCATTTTCTATGCTATTACTAATCTGTGCTAATCTCATTCCCATACCATCAATCGTTAATGATAAATCATTATTAGATAAATCTAATCCTGCTCCATCACCTTTGATATGTAAAATACCTGTTGAGTCAACATAAAAAATTGGTTCTTTTTTATTGGTGATAGTAACCAAATTATCCTCATTTAAGGTTATTTTAAATTCGGCATTTTCAGATTTAACCTTTAATCCGTCCTGTGTAAATGATAATGTGTTTCCCGCATTTACTAACCTCATATTTTCACCAAGAATTAGTTTACCTACAACAGTTTCAGCATTTACACCATAGGCATATTTTAATTCGCCTGTTTCAACGTCATAATAATAAAAGCCACCGATTGCAGTTTTTACAGTTTTCCAATTATCATCTGTAATTGCCAAAGTAGAATTAACAATCTTTAATTGGGTATCTTCGTAAACATCATTGAGATTATCATACCTACGGAACAACATACCGTGTTCATCCCAAGTTTGTGTTTGCTCGTCAGCGGTATTCATAATCTTTGTTGCAGTTACCGACAGTCCTCTTTCAGTCCAATTATTTAACAGTTCACTACTTCTACTACCTTTCGCAGCCTGACGAGAAACTGCATTATATGAAGTTGACATTGAACTTGCTTGGTCTAATATACTTTTTAGGTCGGAATAACCATCTGTTGTAGTTATCACATCCGAAAATGTAATTTGTAAATTCTGTAAATTATCAAAATCAATAGTGTATTCAATAAGTCTTAAACGATATACCTTGTCATCAACTCTTAATCTCAACCAATTACCTAGTTCAAAATTATCCAATATTGGTTCAAATTCTTTAATAACTAATAAATTTTTTAATGTGGCTGAAATTTGGTGTTGTAAAGTTGCAGATTTATAAATTTCTTTTCTCACATTAACCAAAAATTCATTTGCTTTCTTAAATAATTCTGCATTATCTAAACCGTCAGAGATATAATTGTCATCATTAAATGTATCTTCTCTACGATATGAGGCAAATTCTTCCCATAAATCAGTTCCTAAATATTTTTCAAGGTCAATCTTCTTTTTGATAAACGCTCTCTTTTTATCAATTAAAGTTTGTAAACCATCTTCAACTAATTTATCGTTACTATATTTACCTGCAACAAGATAAATTTCATTTTCACGAATTTTAATTTCATCTTCAATATATCCCAATTTGTTATAATACTGAACATAAATCTTTTGGTATAAATCATCATTTTCTTTAGCCCACAATTCGTTGTTAGCAACACCTTGTTCGATTAAAATATCAATTACTGATTGACAAGCATCGTGAAAACTATTTAGCCTTGCCAAACAATATTTTTTAAGACTATTCTTAAAATCTGTATCTTCAAGTTTAAATAGGGAAGATATGTCAATTTCGTCCTTTTGCTTGTATAATGATTTATCAATTACTTGCTCTATATATGTTTTATAATTATCAGTAACTGTAATACCTATACTACTGTCATTAGTGTATGTATCATCATCTTTTGAATAATTAGTAAGTGTAAAAGTTCCTCGCCAAGAATGGGTAGTTTTATCATATGTACTAGTTTTAATTTCAACTTGGTATCTTGAATCTACCATAGTTTTGGCATAACTTAATACTGCACTATTAACTGTTGATTCGGAGGCTTTTGAAATATCTGTTACGGCAACTAGACTATTATTAATTTTCAAATACAAACTATTAACCTGCTCTTTTGCGGTTGTTTCTTCCATTTCAGCCGATGGCATTAAACCACTAGTTAGATACAAGTACATATCAATGACATCATAATAAACATTCATAAGTTCTGCATAACCACGAATAGTATTTATCACTTTATCCTTTTTATCATACCTAGTTACCATTTCATTATATTCTTGAACTAATTCGTTATCTAAAACACAGATATAATCATTTTGATAAAATGAAAAATCTTTATCGTATTGTGTTATTTTATCGGATAGGGTAGGTGACATCATAGATTTCAATTCATCTGACATATACCAAATATAATTACCATTTGGATTACAGTTGGCAATAGTCGCAGTCATTAAATCATCGCCACCTGTTAATCTAAAACAGTTTTTTACCGAATCAACATTAGTAGAATACTCAATATTGTCTGCCAAATTATCTGTTGTAATAAATATACTTGTATCTTCACCGTAACCATTATTTACATTTTTACTTCCACATTCGGGGCAAGTATCTATAAATTCTCCTCGATAACCACAATCCAAGCAATAAGCCTCAAGGTCATAAACACTAACTGTTCTTTCTATTTCATTTGCTGAATTTGTTTTAACTTCTATGTCAAATAAGCAATTAACTTCTTCTGCTATTTTTTGAAAAGCATCATAGATTGATGTACTATCAAAAGAAAAAGAATATTGTTTTGGTGCTAAACTTAAATCTACAAATTTTACTTGATAGTGTGGTGCTTTTTCTAGCAATCTATCCAGCATAGATATTTCGGGGTTTGATTTATTATAAAAGACAGTAGGATTATTAGCATCATAATCTTCTCTTGCTATATCATCTTCTGTATTAATTTCAACATTATATAAATTAACTTGCGATAATTCGGCAACACCTAAAGATTTTGCAGTAACTTTTTTGGTTAATGAATTTTCTTCATCAATAGTAACATAAATCTCAAACCACAAATTCCATTCTTTACACCATAAAATTTGAAAATCCTTTATTTCATCCCACAAGTTTGTATCAACTTTATTAACACTAAATGTTAATTCAGAACAATCATTGAAACTACCTTTAAAATTAATATTAGTAGCAGGTATTACACCCAATCTATTACCATATCTTTTAGCCAATACAAAGGTTGGTGGAACAGCATTATGTGTGTTATCAAAATTAATCCTTATAGCCAAATCATCACCTCCTATAATTTTCGTGTTTTATATATCATTTTGTAACCCTTTTCATTTTCTCTATCAATTCTTTGTTCTTTTTTATGTAATAACTTCTCAATTCCTTTACTTCATCAAACAAGGAAAGATATTTTTGTTTTGCTTGTTCATATTCTTTTTTTGTTTCCCTTAAAGACTCTTTATATTCTTCCAATTCATTTTGTGATTGCTTTAATAATAGGTTTTCGTTCATAACTTCTTCTAACTGTTTATTTAAACTTTCAATTCTTTTATATAATCGTTTATTCTTTTTAGAAAACATTGTTTCACCTACTCTCAAAAGAGGGAGATAAGTGAATTACCTCCCTCGAAAAATTATTTCCAACTAATATGATTTTTTGCCAATGTACTTCCACCTGTCAACGGTGTTAATCCGATTGCCTTAACCATATTTTCAAATTTCTTATCTTTCTTCATCTGTTCAAGCATTTCATTGTAGTCTTGGACGTGTTCAATAGGAATGTTTACATTTATTTCATTGGTTAGATTTGTTGCTTGTGAATGTGTTTCCAAATCTGCGATTTTCTTTTCAAAATCTTGTAATGAGAATGGAATAACAGTAGGAACACTGTAACCACTATAAGAGTTATCCCACAAATTCATTGACTGTTCAGAAATATCACGCAATTTATCTCTCAATGAAATAAAGTTTTCAGTATCTTGTGCGTTTAAAACAAGTTCGGGTTTATTAGGTGTACCGTCAAGTTGTGCTAAACCTGTATAATCTACAAGCCCACCAGTTTTGTAACCCTTTAACTGATTTAACTTAACCCAACCTAAGTCACCTTTGCCTAGTTTATTACCTGTACTAATATGATATGGGTATTTACTGCCCGGATTAGTATTTGTAATGTAAACATTTTTACCTAAATACTGATTACCCCATCTACCACCACCGGTAGAGTCTTGATGATAAATACCAGACTTATATGTAACCTTATCACCAATTTCACCTTTACCATTACCTTTTTTAGTAGTGGTTTTCTTTTTATTGGTGTTTTTATTATTGGTTTTAGAATTACTATTTGTCTTTGTATTAGACTTCTTCTTGTTATTATTGGTTGTTTTCTTAGTTGTATTTGTTGTAGTTTTCTTTGTAGTTGTTCTACTACCTGTAACCGTTTTTATATCTTGTGAAATTTCTTTCAATACTTTATTAACGGTTGTTAATGCACTATCAAATTTATTACCATATGTAGTTATGATAGATGATTTAGAATTACTTGACCAAATACTATTCATTTCATCCGTTAGAGTGTAGCCAACATCCTTTGATGTTTCTCTAATAGTTGTACCAATATCACTAGAATTTTGATTGATTGTATCAATCATATTCTCCATTAAAGTATCTATATCATCTAGTCGCTTATTCAAGAGTTCTTCATAATCGTTATACATATCATCTAACAACTGTTTTGTGTCAGAAATATATTGGTCATATTCGGTTTCTTGTAATTCCTTTTGAGCATCAGCCAAATCTACCTTTATAGTTTGGATTTTAGATTGTGTTTCTTCAGATACATTGTTCTCATATGCAGCTAACTGCTTTTGAAGTTTTGCAATATCTGAAGTTTTATCTTCAATCTTGTTTTGGAAATCATAGAAACTCTTTGCCTTGTCTAGTGAATCTGTATAAGTATCAATCAAATCCTTTAAAGAGTCTAATTGTGCTTTAATACCATCTTCAACTAAATCTTTAATGGCTTGTTTTTCGTCCTCTGCACTCTTAATTGACTGTTGTTGTAACCCAAGAAGTTCTTCTTTTCTTTCAATTAGTCTTGTATCGGCTGGGTCATCTGCAAGTTGCTTTTCGATACTCTTTAGTTCTTTGGCATACTTGTTAACCTCCGACATATAAGTGTTATAATTAACACCGTGTAATCCCGCAGTTGCTAAACCCTCTTTAGTAAAGTTGCCTTTATCATCAACTAATTTGTCATTACTCATTAAATCAACTAAAAAATCTGATTCAGAAGTGATTTGTGAGATACGGTCACGTAAGTAGTCAAATGCACTCCAATCGGCTTCACGGGCTTTGTTTTCAAATTCTGCTAATGACACAGTAGCATCATCAATATCACCCTTGACACCTTCGATAGCAAGTTTCATTTCGTACCACGCTTCGCTACCCTTTTTAATCTTTCCTGAATTAACGGCTTCTCTGAATGACTCGTTCAAACCAGCATATTTATTCTTTAATTCGGCAATATGCTTTTTCTCTTGATTTGCTTGTTTTTTATAATACTTTGCTGAAACAAAATAGTTTTGTGCTTCTCTCAATGAAATTTGGTTATCATATTGACTAGCCTTGTTTTCAATTCTTGATAACTTATTATCAAAATTCTTTTCTACAAGGTCAAAAGCATCAACATATTTTTGTGCTAAATCTTCGTTAAGGTCTTGGATAGTATCTTTACATTCAAGTGCCTTTTCATAATAATCTTTATATTCATTGATAAGGTCGGCTGTCTTTGAATCATAATCCGTAATTTCATAGTCACCCACACGGACTTTCCCTTTAAGACTTTTAGACAACTTAATAGAATTTGCCTTATTCATATAAGTGTTATAGGCTGACTTTTCAACACTAATTTGTTCGCCAAGTTTTTCTATTTCTTGACCTGTTGCATTTAGTCTTGTTTTAAAAGACTTAAATGTACTTTCGGCAATTTTATTTAATCTATTAACGGCTCTTTGGATTCGGTTAACTGCAATTTCAACATAATCAATGGTTTGCTTTGAATCTTCTTTATCATTGCTACTGCTACTCTTTTTCTTGCTACTACTTTTTTTCTTACTGCTTTTCTTCTTAGATTTAGCAGGGGAGGTAGTAACCTTACCTTTAGCAGTGATTTTACCCGAACCACTAGAGAAGGCAGTACCCTCAACAAATGCACTTCCTCGCTTTTTGCCGGAAGTGATTTTACCATTCTTGAGAATTTGTTCTGTTTGGTCGGCATTAAAGATAATATCTCCCTTTTGATACTTAAAGAACTCTGAACCATTATCACCAATAGTAAAGAAATGACCATTACGAACTACTAATTCTTGACCAAGTTCTCCACCTAAAGCAACACCGTTTTCTTTAGTTCCCCAATCACCTTGAGCTTTTGCCATACCAGTGGTTTGAGCTGTACCGTCAACTTTACCTATACCGAGTTTATTTTTAGCCCAAGAAACAACTTTACCACCTGCACCTTTAATCCAAGATACAACCGAACTACCAACGGTATTTACCTTAGTATCATAAGTGATAGTTGCTGATTTATTCTTTGGTTGCCAATTATCAATAGAACTTTGATAATCAGTAATCTTTTGACCACTAGGGGAAGTATATTCAACTGACGCTTTTTTATCTTTAGGGTCATAATTATCAATAAGTGAACTGTCCAGTCCGGCTTTTACCAACATTTTAGGTTTGATATTAGATATTGTCTTTCGGATGGTATCTAAATCTTCTTGCTTTGGTGAAACCTTTGCTTTAACATTTGCCTTAACATTTTTAACCGCTTTAGTGAAATCCTTATCATCTAAACCTAGTTTAGTTTTAACTTCTTTAGGAATTTTATCAATGTTAGTTATAGCTCCACTGATATTCTTTGTAACTTCCTTTGTATCTGCACCAAGTTTTGTTTGAATTTCAAGGTCGTTATAGTTAGTTTCAAATGTTTGTAAATAACCAATATAAGTAGCTATGTCACCCTTGGCTTCTTCAATGTTGACGTGCATTACCGTAGGTTTTTCTAGTTCTTGCTTACGACTTAATAGACTAACAAATACAGTTTCAGCCTCTGTTGCACCATCGAGTTTTACATTGATTTTGCCTTTCTTGTCCTTGAATTTATCAAGAATTGTTTCAGCTTCAGTAATTTGCTTATTTACATCCTCAATACTATCTGTATCAAAATTAAATTCTGTTTTAGTTAAACCAAGGTCTTTTAACTTTTTAACCGCAGCAGTGGTTTCATCTTGCAGATAATCTAATTTTGAAAAAATAGAATCTAGGTTAATATCAAAACCATAGTCAGATAACTTACGCATAATAGACTGTACAGTTTCAACATCTAGTCCTAATTTCTCAGCAACTTTTTCATCATCACCAACGCCAAAATTAATATTCCAACTACCATCACTGTTCATCTTAACCCATTCAGAATTAAGTGCTTGAACATCTTTTAAGAAATTCAAACAACCATTACGGCTATCAGTGAAATATCGGGTCATTTTCTTATAACCCTTATCATAAGCTGTGATTAATTCATCATCTGTTGCGTTTGATAAGTCCTCATTGCTCATTAACTGAACGGCTGACCTAAATTTGTTTGTACCGATTAAACCTTCGTTATAAAGTTCTTTAATATCCTTTAATGAACTTGTAAGGCTATCGTACATATCACCTTCTTCGCCAAGTGACTGAGCTTCTTCCCATTTCTTAAATGCAGAAGTTAAACCCTCATACTGTGTGGCAAGTTCCGATGTATCTTTGATTTTGTTGATTACATCTTGTCTTTTAGAATATAAATCGGCTGCCTCGGAAGCATCCTTACATTCATTTATTTGCTTTGTTAGATTATTATATTTTTGTTCAAGTTCAACTAACTTTAATCTACTTGCAGTTTTTATCTGATTTTCATATTGAGATTCTAACAACCTTAATTCTTTGGTATTAAGATGTATTCCGTTTGCAGTTTTCTCAAATAGTTTTGGTGCATTAAAATCTTTTAGATTTTTATATCTATCTGTTAGCTTGTCTATGGATTCAGCAGTTAAGCCGGTTGATGTAACTGACTCTTTCATTGCTGAATACAACTTATCCATATTGTCTGACTCTACATCAATATCAATAGAGAAATCTGTATCGCCAACAGCATCACCTAGTTCTAGTACCTGTTGCTGAAATGCCTTTAACTTATCAATATCATCTTGAGTGTCCATATTACCGAATTGGTCATTAAAGTCACTCAACATTTCCTCATTTAAGTTACCCTTTAATTCATTAATAGCAACATCTAAATCATCTGTTCTACCTGCAAGTTTAGGGAAATCTTCGGTTAGTTTGATAATATCTTTATTTTCAAGTTCGCCCTTTTGGAATTTTTCAAAAGCATCATTAAGGTTGCTCATTTTGTCGGTATAGTCATCTACACGTTCGATAAATGATGGGTTTTTGCTATCACCCTTTGTAGTCATCAAAGTTTCAAATGCACCTTGTACACTTTCACCTGTTTCTTCTACATATTGCTTATAATCGGAAAGTGCTGTTTTCCAATCATTTAGGTCGAAATCTGATGGGTCGCCTTTTAGATAGAAAAAGTCTTGTAGATTATGAATTTCTTCGGCTGCCTGAACGGCTTGTTTTACGGCATTTTGTCCTGTAAATTTTGCACCAATTTGTAGATTTAGGTCATCTTTTCGTGTACCGTTAATTACACCTTGTGCATATTCCTCTAATGCTTCAGGGGATAGGGTTTTAACATAGTTACCCTTATCGTCTGTAACAATCGGAGTAAAGTTGATTGCAATAGTATTATCTTTGTTTGATTGTGTTGATGTAAATACAGTCGCAGTACCTTCGGAATCAACATCCCAACCTGCCTTTTTAAGTTCACTATTGTCAACTTGTGGGCGGAGTGTTAAATCAACTGTACCACCTTCACCTAAATTCTCTAATTGTGTTTTTACTTTGTCAGTAGTAAATTCTGTTGATATTTTGTAAACAAGTTCCTTGTCGGAATCTTTCAATTTATCATACCAATTATTGAATTGATTTAGTCTATCTTCGGCTGTATTCCAATCGGTGTCTTTGAACCAACTTGATTTACTGAAATTTTCTTTGACCTTTTTAGTGTGTTTAGCGGTATCAGACTCAAATTTGTTATACCACTCATTATAATAGTCTGAAAATCCTTCTAGTGTACTTAAATAATCATCAACACTTTTTGTAATATCCTTATCTGTTAAATCACCAGAGTTTATTGCTTCTGATAAATTTGGACTATCTTTAACTATTTTTATTAGTTTATCTCTATAATCCATATAGTTATCTAGCGAATTAACATTAATCTTTGAAAGAGAATTATCATATGAGGCACTCAAAACTTCAGCATCTACCAAATCTTTGGCAGCGTTTTTCATATCAGTAGAATACTTTTCAAAATTCCCTACTTGCTTATTTAATTCATTCCAGATATTACTTGAGGCATAATCTTTATAATACTTCTCGATGGTATCTCGCATTTTCTTTACATATTCCATCTTTTCAGTAGCACCCTCAAGGACTTTACCATCCGAATCTACATTAATTGGAATATATGTAGTATTATTTAAAAAACCACCTTTTTTTGCATTTGTGAAACCGTGGTCATTTAAAACCTTTAATACATCATCTTCGTTATCACCAGCATAAGCATAATCACCCAATGTTCCAAAAAGAGCACTGTCTTGACCAATAGCTTTGTTATGAGAAGATTTAGCATCGTGATAAGCAGTTATTGCTTTTTCTACCGCATTTTTAGCTTCACTTTCTTTGATTTGGTTTAATTTTGCGATTTCATCATCAAGTTTACCGTTTACCAAGTCAAGATTGTCTGCTTGATTACCGACCAAATCAGTGATTTGACCTTGTAAATCTCTTATCTGTTGTCTTACACTTGTATCTTGTGTATCACTTTTTGCTAACTCTTTATATTTATCAATCAGTTCATCTACTGATTTTATTTCTTCCTGAGCCTTCTCGGATTCTTCTGTTGATTTTTCTTTTAATTCATCAGCCTCTTCCGATGCCTCTTTTGCAGCACCTGCAAGTTTAACTGTTAGAGCTATTAATCCTGATAAGACAGCAATAAAACCAATCATTGGGTTGGCTTTTAAAGTAGCCCAAAGTCCTTTTGTAACTGCCTTTAGTGATACTGTGGATTTTGTTAATAAATCTGTTTTTAAAGCAGCATTAGCATTTTCAGCAGATTGTGCCGCTGTTGCGACCATTGCTTCTGCTTGTGCTTCCGTTAGTCCTTTGTTTACAAGAATTTGTATTTGTTGTTCTTTTGTCAAAGCAGTAGTTGCTAAAATTGCAGCCAAATTTTCAGCAGTTAAATTAGATGCTGCTACCGCTGCTGCAATTTGTGCTTCTGTTAAACCACTATTTGCAAGTGCCTCAGCAGTAATTACTTCAGACAAGTCAGCTTTTGTTAGTGCTGCTTCTAAATCCGTTGCACTCATTGTGTTTGCAGATGCAATCATAGCTGCCCTTGTTTCAGTTAAGCCATTTTCAACCAGTATTTCTTCTTGCTCTGCTGCACTTAACCTTGTTTTGGCAAGAACGGCAGCGGTATCTTCAACACTCATTTTTGCAGTAGCTACTCTTACTGCTTCAATACTTTCTGACCCCTCTAATCCCAGAGCTTTTAGTTGCATTTTATTATTAAAAGGGTCTAAAATCACTTTACATTTATAAAAATCAATGTTATACTTAAACAAAAAGGAGTGAATATTCTATGGAAAAAATCTCTAAAAGAATAGGTGAAATAGAAATTGAATGTCCTTATTGTAAATGTAAAAAATCTTATAAAAATATATTACTTAATAATGCCTCCGAATTTGGTGAATGTATGAATTGTGGGAGAATGACATATAATAAAGTATTAGACGGTTTAAATCCTAAACCTAAAACTATTGTTGAATGTCCTTATTGCCATTCCACAAATACAACAAAAATATCCACATCTTCAAAAGTAGGGAAGATAGCCCTATTTGGGATATTCTCTATTGGTAAAGTCACTAAACAGTGGCATTGTAATAATTGTAAAAGTGATTTTTAATTATACCGTCATTTATTTGACGGTATTTTTTGTTTTGCACTGTTGGAACATACATTAACAGCAAATAAAATAAGGTTTTTATTTACTGCAAGGAATGGTGTTCTCTGAATGTTCCTATTATATAAGCCTTTATCCCGACATCGCTTTCACGATTGCTACCTATCGGATTATATGACTTGACCTTTCGGTTAATAGGTTCACTGCTCATTGTCAATTATATATCTGTCCGGCATTATTTTTTAGCCGTAGAAAACTTACTCCTGTGTGCAAACAGTTTGACTTTTTTACCTTGTTTTTCGGTTTCCTTTACAAAAGTAAAGGTGTAGTAAGTATTATGATTTCAAGCAATTATTCCTTTTGTTATTTTAGAACTTTCATCTTATGGAATTGCTCATATCACCATTATAATATTTGCTTCCCCATAATAGACCAACATTTTCTGGGTTAATGTTATGCCCATTGACGGGCTAACCGAAGTTCTTAATAAATTTGACAATACCTATTGTAACTAGAGTAGTGCCAAGCAGTCCTAAATGTTCTGTCAGTTTATCTATTACGCCTAGTAAACCTGTTAAAAAATCTACTACCGAACCCATTTGACTTGTATCAAATAGATTTTGAAATATTCCGACAGCGGTTTGTTTTAGTGCATTTAGTTTATATGTAACTGATTGTTCGATTGTATCCATTTCGTTCATCGCACTACCAGCACTATTTGTCATAGTTTCTAGTGATTTTTCTACTGCACCAAAGTTGTTGAGGATTGCGGCAACAACTTGTCCTTGTCTTTTCATTATATTCAGCGAGTACATAACTCTCGCTAGTAATCAAATATACTTTTTATAAATTCCATTATTATAATCTTCACAAAATCTATACCATTGTTCAGGAGTGTTATAATATTGACCATACATACTATGAAACAATGTGTGTATCTTTTTATCAATACACACTCCAAGTGGATATTTATTTTGAATTTCAATAAATTTTGACAATAAAAATGATAATTCATTTTCAGAATAATCGTCAAACGGTTTATCATATCCTTTGTATTTATTTAATATATCTCTTATGATGTTACTAACACTATATAAATGATGAATTTGAAAGTTTTTACTGTTCGTCATAACACATTTATAATCACAAAATTCCATAGAATCTTTTTTCCATTTTTGATTTTTTCCTCTTAAATATTTTGATAGTGTTTGATATGAAGAGTGTCCTTGATTTGCCCTGTATAACCCCAATTCTTCTCTTTTAAACTTAACTGCCCTAAAAGTCCTATTTAACTTTTCAGCCATTATTTTATCTGGTGTTAGTTTCCAATTATCTTTTATATATTGAATTTCTTCTTCTTTCCAAAGCTGTTTTGACCTTGAGAATGAGCATAATTTTAAATTTTTAGCCTCAGATAATATCATATTTTTGTTTCGATTTGGTAACAATTTTAAAATTTCATCTATTGAAACTTTTGAATAATTATTTTTTAAAATTTCTTTTTCTTCTAAAGTCCATATTCTTCTTCCATCGGCAATTTTAGTGTTTTTTCTATGAATATTATTAGATTTTATTCCCATTCTTCTACACTTTTTATATATACTAGATTTGCTTAATGTAGGAAATCTTTCCTTTATAAAATTCCATTCGCCATTTGGATAATGAACTTTTAAAAATTCAATATCTTCTTTTGTATAAGTATATCGCACATAATTCCTTTCTTAATTATGTATATTTGATTACATCTTATATTTTCATATAAGCCTCGACTATTTCTTCATCCTTATAAAAGGAGCATACTTTTTCCATTTAAGGGGTTTTCACCCACACCTTAATTTGTGCCGTACTTCTTTTGCTTTAAATATTCGGGATTTCCACCCTTATTACTTGTTTAAAGCCCTCATAGGGAATAGTCTGTGAACGTTTACCCTCATCTTAGCTGTCCTTTGGTCAAGGATAATGTTAGGGTACTTCGCTGCAAGAACCACCATTATTAAAGTATTTAGGCTTTTGACCTTGTACCATCCTTGCGTTGTTTCTACTTTCGTACCATCATAATCTAGTTTCCTGATTATTGTGGTGCAAGGCTTTAGGTTTTACCTGCAATTAAATATGTTCTTTATACACATTGCTATATATTCCGGTAAAAGCACCTCTACCGGCAAGTTTCTCTAGTAGTTCAGCCTGTTGCTTATCGGTAAGCTCATCATAAATACTAGAAATATCACGAAGTAATTCTACTGTTGATTTATATTCAGTTTTTGCGCTATCTTTAAATAGTGAAACACCAAGAGGATGTTCTGCACTTTTTGTCAAATCGGCTATGTCACCAGATAATTCTTCAACTCCTCCGATATATTGTTCGGTTTCTTCATCGTACAATTCTGTTACTTTCGTCCGCAGTTTGGACTACTGACCATTTATTATGGCGATTAGTCATTTCTGGCTAATTCTCACATTTTATTTAAGTTATAGTGTGAGTTCAGACTGTATATTCACCCATAAATGGGGGATAACTTCAAGATACTTGTTACCAAGTACCTCCCGCAGTCGTTACGGATTCTATACTTTTTCACATAATAAATTATACTTTTCTATGTATTGCTTTAATAAATTTTCAATATTGTCATATTCCCAATAAGGAATAATTACAACTTTTATATTGTTTTGTTTGCAATATTGTAATTTTATATTATCTCTTTCTTTTGTTTTTTCAAAATTTGATATACCACCAAAATGTTCAATGGGTTTGTAATGTTGTATTCCGTTATATTCAATCACCAAATTTAAACTTGGTACATAATAATCAAATTTTAAATGTCTTTGGTTTATACAATCAGCAAAACTATATTCTCTATAAAATTCAATATTATTATTGATTAAATATTTATAAATTCTACTTTCACCTTTGCTCATTTTATGACAATGAGGACACCCATTTTCTAATTCTTTTAAATGTGTCCACGAAATATTTTGTAAACCAATCTCACGATGATTTGGGCAAATATAATTTATATAACATTCATTGTTTTTAGATGTTCTTTTAATAAATTTAATTCCTATTCGATTACATTCTTTTTTAATTTTTTCAACAGAAGTCCTTTTTCTTTCCCATAGCTCACTACATCCACAATATAAACAATAATGATGACTATTAACAATATTATCAACCGTATTATACTGAATACCTTTATTAATATGTTTGTTACAGATAAATTTCATTTTCGTTTTACAATTTATATATTTATCATCTAATAATTTATAATTCGGACAATTATTTTTTAAATATAATTTGATATTATCCAAAGCATATGGATTTTTCATAAATCTATTTGGTTTTCGCCCATTTCTAATGTTACATAAATTAATTTTATATTTATAACCAATATCATCATATGAGATTAATTCCTTTGTAGAAATATATTCAATCAAATTTAATCCATATTTTTTTAATTCTGTTTTTAATTCATTAAATGTATATTTCATATTTTCACATCCTTTTAAATGTGAAAAAGTATAGCCTTTCCTCGGTCTTAACTTCTTCAAGCCTTTAACCGATATAGTTATCGTCACACATATTTTTTATGCAGCATATATATTACTATATATGGAGGCAACGATTTTACCTCTAATTCGCATTGATACTCCATAATGTTTGATATATTCGCAAGATATATCTTATTGTCAATCTTAATTAACAATAACTCATATTCTCATATGAGAGCAGACTATTTCTTAACCACATTCTTATTAAGAATAGCAGTCATACCTTTTCCGTTTAAGAGATTTTCTCTCACTCCATTTGCGATTGAGCCGTACTCCTGTTGTGTTTATTATTCAGGATTTCCACCTTTATTCATATATAAACACCCCTTTCGGGGGATAGTCGTTGAACGTTTACCCTCATCTTAACTGTCCTTTGGTCAAGGATAATGTTAGGGTACTTCGCTGCAAGAACTGTGATTGTTATAGTATTTAGGTTTTTGACCTTGTACCATCCTTGCGTTGTTTCTACTTTCGTACCATCATAGTGTGATTTCTCCACTATTGTGGTGCAAGGCTTTACACTTTACCTGCAATTAAATATGTTCTTTATGCACATTTCTGTACATACAGACAATTCAAAAAACTTGTCTTTAAAGCGTTCAATTCTGTTACTTTTCCATTGCTAATGGTACTGACCGTAATTTACGGCGACTAGTCATTTCTGGCTAATTCCACGATTTCAAATAAGTTATATTCGTGGTTCGGACTGTATCTTCTTTCAATGGCTAAACCACTTATGTTACCATAAATGGTATTACAGTCTCTACGGATTCTTTATAAATATATTAATTGAATAATTTTGGAATATTATTTTCTAATTATCTTTTTATATTTATAAAGTCTTTCCTCGGTCTTAACTTCTTCAAGCCTTTAACCGATATAGCCATTTTTATTGTCGGCAACATTTTACCGACACCTGCTGCATCTCTAGTGATTTCAGTCGCAGCAGTACCTAGAGCAATAGTTTCTTCTAAGCTATTGTTTGCTTCACTCATTGCAGAAGATGACCTTGTTAAAAAATCAACAATGTCATTATTACTAACTGCTTGAGAGTTACCTATTGCGTTAATTTTACTTGCAATTCCATCTAGTGCATCATCAGCTTCAATGTTAAATGCCTTCATTGCACTTACTAGACCGTCTGTTGCAGTTTCAATATCCATACCCGGAGATATAGATGAGAATATTGAAGAAACTTCTGCCATTGTCTGAGAGTCTTTTAATCCGTACCCCAAACGGCTCCAGTCAGCAGCGGCTTGTATTACTTCTTGTGTTGTAACACCCAATTCTTTTGCCGAATCATTTGCACTAAAATAAAATTCTTTAAGTTGACTTGCCGTTGCACTAGAAGTTTTCTTTAAGTCAACGAGTGCGGTATCAAGTTCAACTACTTCATTAACCCCGTCTTTGATAGAGTTGAAAGCCGAATATATAAGTGTTGAAGCACCAATATATCTTGTAATACTTTTAAAAGCATTTGAAAAACTACTACCGAAAGATTTGCCCTTCATTCCGGCGGCTTCGGCTGCTTTATCAACTCTTTGGAAACCATTAGCTATCCTATTTAAATCAGACGATGTAACATTTCCTTGTGACTCTAATTGCTTTAATTCACTTATATAAGAACTAATTTGAGCTTTACATTCTTTTGTAGCCTTTGTATTTCGGTTTAGCCAACTTTCCATTTTATTTTTAAGGGTTGCAACTTCCATTGCACTAGCAAATTGTTTTGTTTCGCTTGAAACAACATTCATATTGCTAGTTATTCTTGATAAAACCTGATTAAAACTTTCATAGGTTGAAACAAGTGCTTTACCCTCAAGCCCACCTGACATAAGACTATTTTGTAAAGTATGTAGTTGAGCAAAATCAGCCTCAAGTGTTTTTAACTTGCCTTGCAGTTCTGTGGCTTTAGCACCACTACCCATACCATTAACTGCTTCATTTAGTTGGTTAAATTTGGCAGTTACTCTTGATACAGAAGAATCAATAGAACCACCACTTATAGCCGTTGTAACCTTATTTATTGCATTGGCAAGTTGTGTTGCCGTCATTGTGCCAGTTTCAAATGATTGGGAAATAGTCCTTCCCACATTATAGGCTTGTCCTGATTCTGTATCGAATTGCCTTAAAATAGTTACAGCTCTACCTAGTTCATCTACACCTTTGATTGACATATTTAAACTATCACCACTAACATTTGTTTTAATGTTAGTGATAGCTAAATTCATACTTTTCAAATCTTTTGTCACTAAATCAATAGATGAATTATTGAACTTCATCCCAGACAAAGTTCTTTGCATATTCTTAATTACAGCATCGGTATTAGAAACTTTAGTATTAACCGAACCTATGCCATTTCCAAATGAATTTGCAAAATCTTTTCCGACTTCAGCACCGGACTTTTTCATTTGATTTGCAACATTTGAAACATTGACTTTATCAAGATTAATAGTGAATTTATTTTTATTAAGAGCATTTTGAATACTTGCATTTATTTGGTTTGTATCTAATGTTACATTCTTAAAGGTGATAGGTATTTTTTCTAATTTTTCGATAGATGAATTTATCTGCGAGGTGTCTAATTCAGCGACAATTCTCGCCCTAAAATCTGACATATTTAACCTCCTTTCATTTCACTATAAAATAAAAAAAGCCACCCTTTAGGTGGTCAAAAATCTTATTATTCATATAAATCACATTCTTTAATTGTTAAAAGTTATAAATCGTTTAATCCTTTTTGTTCAACTTGGTTGATACCATCAGCACCAAAATATTTCTCGAATTGCGACTCGTTACTTCTATCATCATAAATTCTTACCATATCACTTGAAGCCCAACCTTGTAATGATTGAACAACATTTTCAGGTAAGTTCTGTTCAAGTAAATAACTTGTAAAGAAATGTCTAGCACAGTGAAAATACCATACCTTACCGATTTTTCCGAGCATTGTGTTAAAAGTTCTCGCCCAAGAGTCCATAGTCGAAATACCTATATGTTCATCAGCCCATTCTCCATCTTTATATTGTGGAAATAGCCAATCACTAGTTATGCCGATTTCTTTTCTTTGATTTAACCATAAATCAAGATATGGTTGAAATGGTTTTGCTAATATGTAAACATCAAGTAACTTTCCTCTTTGACCCCTACCTTTAGTTTGCATTTTCTCTGGTGTCTTATATAAAGCACCATCACAAATTAAATTACTTTTGTCAAAATAGGATGCCTTAAATCTTGTTAATTCGGCTTTTCGTTTACCACTAAAAATAGCAAGTGCCAACATACAGGCTCTCATATAATCTTTCTTTTTAACTAGTGCTGTTAATAGCCATTGGACATCTTCCATTTGTAGAACGGATTTTGTTCTTACCGCTTCATCAGCAGGTGATTCAATTTCACTCCAAATGCGTTTATAATCTGGAAATTCATCATCCAATATTTTAGTTATATAATTTTCTAATGAACGCAAAGTTGCTTTGAATGTTCTAATTCTCTTTGGCGACCATTTCCATTCGTTTAGAGCATAATTTTGAAACTTAATTGCTTCTCTTTTTGTAATATCCACAAAAAATTTATTCTTATTCTTTTCCAAACACCAAACCCAAAAGATATGTAAATTTGCTTTATATTGTTTAATTGTACCTTTTGATTTATCGGTGGAACTTAAATATTCCAAGAAATCTTCCTCTAATTGTTTATTATCCTCATTTACTTTATCTAATCTTTCCTTGTCAGTTAGTTCATTATTATAGACAGTGGTTCTTCCATTTTTCATAAAGTACCTCCTTATAATGTCATAATTAACAAGAATATTATTTAAAATAACTCCTTAAAGTATCTTTTAATGATTTCTCTATTTTCTTTTCTGCTCTTTCCCAAAAGTATTTTTTACCCAGTGTTGACCTAGCATTACTACCTTCTTTAGTAATCCAAGGAGTGCCATAGTTAGCCAAATCCAATACTTGACTCATATCAGGTTCATCACCTGTTGTATATTTATGTGTTTGGTCTAAGTAAGCATCAAAAGACACTTCACCACCATTCTTAGTTAAAAATGAATTGGCAGAAGTTGTCCTCGGCGTTTCACCCAATGCACCTGTTCTTTCATACATACTTGGCTCTCCTTGTGAATAAAAGTCACCTGTTTCTTCAAACATATCTTCTTCGGCTTTATTAGAAGTTTCTTTCATAGCCTGTTTCAGTTTATTAAGCAACATCAAATTAAGTTGATTCATATTATTTGCGTTCATAAAATCACCTTATTTTTTATCTAAAACTTCTTCTAATCTTTTAGAATTACCATATGCCTCAACAATAGATTCGGCACTTAAATTACCGTCTGCAACATTCTTAGTAATTTCAGTTAATTTATCAAGGTTATCACCTGAAAATACTGGATTAATAACATCAGCGATTTCAGAAACGGCTTTTTGTATTCTATCAATAATATTGCCTACTGCACTTCTTCTGTGATATACCATTTCCATAGCATCTTTGTAAGCATTTGCAAAATCTAATCTATATGTTCCCGTACCTTGCAATGCCTTATTATAAAGATTTAGACATTCTTCATTCCTTACGATAAAATCAGTTGTGATTTCATCTTTCATATCCGAAAAATAATCAGTTAGACTTTCATCATCTACAAAATAATTAAAAAATACAGTCACTGCATTAATTCTACCAAAATACGGTGTGTAATTATCTTTTACATCAAAAAACTTTTCAGCGATAGCTTGAACCGCTGCTGAATAAGTAATAATATCTACGTTATCATTAACAATAATTTCTTTTGCCATAATAAAATTCCTTTCAAATTTAAAAATTTAACGATAAAACTATTCTTTTATTGTCCTTTTAAGAACTCATCTAGTTTATATGTAAACCTTGTACGAGCTTTTATTTGTCCTATAACTGTATGTTTTATATCATAATCTGTGAGGTCTTTATAATTAAAACTTTCTTTCGGTATCACTTCTACAAGTTTGTTAAATTCCTCAATATCAATAAATACAGTTTTTTCTAATTGCCTAAATTCAATTATAAAACCACAAGTTATACCATCGTATTTATTCCATTCATTTAACCCCATAATTTGATGATAATGAATTTCCTTTGATTTTGATATATCTCTTTCAAAGGATATTGATTTTCCTTTAACTGTTTTTACCTCTAAAGCATATAACTTATGTTTTAATGAATCCCACAATAAAAAATCAAATGGGTTTTTTCGGCTAAATCTAAGATTGCCACCACCAAATGATTGTGCAGAGTCCGGCACACGATATAATAGGGCATAGGAGGGAATTGATTTTTTTAATTGTTCTTCAAAAACTTTCCCTATATTTTGTGCCATCAATCCACCTGTTTTGGCTTATTATCTAGCCATTTTCTATATACAAAATTCGTTTCATTTTTTAAATACCAACAAACAAGTCTGCCGGGTTTGATTTCATTTTCACATACAAATTTCGGTTGACAACCATATTTTGTGTAAAAAAATATTTGAGATAGGTTCTCAATAGCCACCAAATTTGACCTACCATAACATTCAATACATTCTTCAAGCGTTGTAAATTTTATATTTTTCATCTTATCAATCCTCTTTTTCTTACATTACAATATTCAACTCTCTTTATTTAATACAGAGTTACTATTATTAAAGCCATATTGCTAATAACTATAAACGCAAAAATTAAAGGGAAAGAAACTTACATAAAGTTGTAAGAGTCTTTCCCTTATTAATTAAAAAATACAATACAACTTTAAATATCTTTTTCCTTATCAGTAGCTTTTGTTACTGATTTCTTATTAGTTGTTTTCTTCTCTGCACCTTTCTTTGGTGCTGTTTTATTTTCTACAATATTTGGTTTGTAATCCTTATCAACAATGCAATATCTTCCATCTTCATAAGTTACAAAAACTGTATCAACATCTTTGTGAATTGATGGAAACTGAATGTCAGTATCACCATATCTAACAACAGTAACTGCTTCATTGTTGATTTTAACTGAACATTCTTTTACCATAATCTACCTCTCTAAATTCGATTATTCTGCATCATCTGTTAGTTCAATCATATCAAGTACATTACCATCTTTATCTTCCATTAGGTCAAAAGTTAGTGTAATACTTGCAGGGTCACCTTCAGAACTAAATGATAGGTCGATATTTCTCTGGATAGTAGCCTTATATGCAGTCATAATGAATGGTGTTAATAGACCGTTCTCGTCCTTATCAACAGTTTTCTGAGTGATAAAGTAGTCTTTTGGTAATCTCTTGTTGTTTAGTGAGATTTTCTTTAGACCTGAACTACGCTTAACCATATAGCCAATTTCATATTCACTATTAGCTTTAATCTTTTTAGACTCTGCCTCTCCTTCTGTAAAAGCACCGGCTGTATATGTACCTTGGATTAACTGAGTTTCATCACCATAACTACCTTTTGGATATACGAATACTGTACCTGCTTCGATTTCACCCTTATCAGTTGCAAGTGTAAGTTTACCCTCTTCAGTTGCCTCAACTGTTGCAGTTTCAGCATATACTGCTTCTGAATCAATAGTACCATCAGATAGTAGTGCCAATAGCTTGAATGGATAAACCTGTGCTTCAATAGTCATTGTGCCTTCAAGTGGGTTTGCATAAGCAATTCTACGAGAACCCTTTGCCATAGCATAAACACTATCACTACTCAAACCTGCTGTTGTTGTATTAGCAGTTAGAAAATTAAGAAATGGTGCTTTAGTCTTTAGAACACGAATATCAACATCACACACTTGACGGTTAGCCTTATTTAATTCTGGCATAATAATATTCCTCCTTAAAAATAAAATGAGCCAACCCAAAATTAGGTTGACTTCTTTTTGTCATATTCATTTTTGTACCACAACGAAACATCAAATGTTTTCTTTTCATCGCCCCAAACTGAAACCCTTGTAGAATCAATATCATACATAGTATTCCTTTGAAGTCGGTTAAAAGCATCCATTAATTGGAATATGGTCAATTCCCAAATATTAATATAATTTAGGGAAGGATGTTTATTGCTAACCGAAGATATAATATTTGGTAGTGTTAAATTTATATCTGATTTTTTCTTGTTTTGTTTCGCTGCTTTTTTCATTCTTTCCATTAGTTTTCTTGCCAAGTCATTTTTATATTTAGCATCATCAATATCATCTTTTTCATCATAAATGCAACATATTTGTTGTATAGATATTAAGACTTGGGAAAAAAGTTTATCTGATATTACACTACGAACATTATTCGTATCAATATCATCTAATTCTTCAATATTATCTAATTCTTTAGTATCGTTTTTAAAAACTATAAAATAGCCCTCTGCAAAAACAACTTTTTCAACAAAAAAGAAATTGAGCATTTCAACATATATATTACTTAAAAAATCATCCTCAAGGATAAGACTGTATAATGTAATATCATTTTGTTGTTCTTCAGTAAAAGACTCCCAATATTCTTTTCCACCATTTTTTTCATTAAGTTGTGTGTAGTAAATTTCCGGTGTCATTTTAGCCAAAAATTCATAAAATGTGAATTTATCAAATGTAAGTTCACAAATTTCTTTTAATTTTGGTTTTCTCAATGTACCTATAGATAGCGTGATTGGAGTAGGACTAATTTGTGTTCCATAATCAAATCGCATTAGTTAACGAAAATTAGGCACACTAAATGTCATAATGCACCCGTAAAATCTTTTGGCATTATAAATATCTACGCTATCAAGAGATAATTCACCAATACCAAAGTTATTTACAACATTCTTATCATTGATTAAACAATCTTCAATCATCTGTGATAAAATGTCAGCACGATTTCCGTAATAACCGTCTTTCTCGTAATTATCAAGTATATCTCTATGACAAATTGCATACATTATAATTTGACATACCTTGATATTAGAACTAAGACTAGGCATACGAACATCATAAAATATAAAAGACGATGTATCTATGATAGTATCGTCAATAAACAAATGAGATTTAACGTGGTTTTTAAAATCTTCTTTGATTTTACTTGCACTTTGAGTTGAAGTATCACCCAATAACAATTCTCTAATATTTTTATCTTTGTATAAAGCAGTGTGAATTTCTTGTTTAAAGTGACCACGTTCAGCAGTTGATTTCATTCTTGCCATTGAAGTCCTCCTCACATAAATGCTTTAATTGTTATTGTAATAGTGCATTTCTCATATCCATCTGCACATAATGATAACTCAAAAGATTTATTTAATAATTTTTTATTGTCAACAGAAATGTAGATTGAATTATCAACATAGGTAATATCTAAGTCATCAACAAAATCACAGTTAATATCCCATTTAGGTGTTACATTAATTTTGTTTCCGTTTGAATCATAAAAACTCGAAATAAAGACACTTGGTTCAAGACCTGAATATATAATTGGTTCATCATAATCTATACTACACGATAAAATTCTTGTTTTATTATCATTTTCGTTAGTGGGTTCATCACATAGCCAGTAACCTTTTCCTTCAATTACATAATAACCGTCATTCTCGTGTTGTTCATCTTCATAAGCCATAAATTCTGAATGACCTGAATCTTGATAATCGTATAAAACATTATCCATACGAGTAAGTTCATATGTAATAAGTGGGTGAGATGTATCACAAGTAATATCGGGTGTAAACTCTTTTTCATAAATTTTGCAACGCTTATCTATAATAAACCTTTGCTTATGGGGTATAAGCAAACATTCATCATCCTGTGGTGTCATAACCATTAATTGGTCACTTCTAACAAATGTAAATTCATTGCTTGTTTCACCATTATTATACTGTGAGGCTGACACAATATTAGCCCATCTTTGAACTATTTTGCCTTTTTGATTTTTCCAAGTAAGAAGATAATTACATAACTTCATTATACCTTTTTCATAAAATCCATTATCATCAACAAGACCATCTATAAGCCAATATCTATCTTTATAGCAAATATATTGTCCTGCTTTTAAAATTCCGATAGGTGCTAATATAGACCTAGAAAGTGAATTTAATTTTGTATCTTGTACTTTTCCTTGAATAACAACCTTTTGTGGTGTTCTTTTAGATAAATCATAATTACATACTTCAACTTCTGTTGCAATGCTAGACTCTAATATTTCAGAAAAAGCGTCCTGTGCAAAATTGTCAAAATCTTCACTTTCAAAACCACCAATCATATCGTGGTTAGTATTCATTAAATACCATTCTTTTGCCATATCACCACCACCTTATAAATAAGCAGTAGGCTTTTGATTAGCAATCATTTTTTCACTTTCTGCATTACTATATTCAGCCTTTGCCTTTGCCGCAGTTTTAGTATGACCCGCACCATCAACACTAACATCCTTACCAACAATAGAAACTTGTTTATTTACCCTTGACCACTCTCTTTCATCATACATTTGCAACATAAACATAGCGAGTGTATCAACTATATATTGGTCTAATTTATCGTCAAATTCATTTGTTTCTTCATTAAAAGTAATAGGGTCAAGCTCCACAGTATATCTCGCAACTGCTTTTTTTAGCCAAAGCAATTCAAGAGATTCCGGAACGATTGTTTTATCCTGAAAAGATGATTCAAAACTATCAAAAACGTCTTTTGCTATTGTATTAATTGTAATCACCTCTTGTTCTTAAAAATTAAACTTTAAATCCTGTATAGTTCTCTGCAAAAACTATTTTTCTGTAATCGTTTAAACCAAGATTTCTAATTGTTTCAATGAGTGCGAATTTTTCAGCTCTAGTATGGATATAAATAGGTAGGTTAGTTTCAAAATCGCTTTGGTTCATATCAAATAGTTTCTTAACTAATTCTTCTGTAAATATCATCTGTGGATTGTTTTCATCCTCAAAACCAACCCATCTACGAGTATCAGCATCTTCAATATATAGTGTTGCGTGACTACCATTACCTGCACCAATAAATAGCAAATTGCCATCGTTGATTTGTGCTTGGATTTCATTTCTTGATAGTCTTTGTAAACCACCTTTTGTAATATTAATAGCACCTGTACCATCGTGTTTTCTATAAAATGAAACTTCCCAACCTGCAAGATTTTTTACTGTTACCTTCTTGTCAAGATTTAATTCATCCTCAAAAGTTTCTACATCATAAGGAACTGTTTCTGTTTTCTTTTGTGTTGTTTTTCTACTATTGCTTTTTGTTGTAGTAGCCTTTACATTTTTTGTTTCTGCCATATTATTAAATACCTCGTTTCAATTATCATTATGTTTCGATTTCAACTAATTTATTGTATGTTTTATCTCATTGTAAAGTTCAATAATATCATCAAGCCTTTTAGATTTCTTGAAAACCCAATATCGGTTTCCACTAGTGGCGTTGATTTTTGATATATAGCATTTTTCACCGAATGACGATAAAAAATGAAATAAACGCAAAGAATAGCAATAAAAATTTATATTATTCTCCATTTAATTTTCTCCTACGTTCATTTATAGAGTGCCACACCGAAGTATGACACTCTGTTTATTTACAAATTAAAAAACTTGGATTAGTCATCCAAGCCACCGATATTTGTATCGTAAATTGTACCTACTTTGTATTCCTGACCCTTTGCAACGTCAACAGCAACTTCAAGGTCAAAACGAGTTTCAACTTTACCTGTTTTAACATTGTTACCGGAGAATGATGTTAGACCACCTCTAGTCCAAGTAGCGATAGGTGACTGAATACCTGATGGAATTACAAATGCTAGACCTGCTGGAAGTAGTGTAGCAAAGTTGTCACCTTCCTTATTCATTTCATATAGGTTGTATGGGTTTGGCATTTCAGCAACAACTGAACCTCTATACTGTGAAATAATACCGTTTGCCGCAATTTCATTCATTGCCTTTTCAGAAATGTTAGAAATTGTGTTAGAATTAATAGAACCTACATAACCAGCCCAATCATTGAACTGTGAAATAACTGCGTAGTCACCAATAATTGTTGGCTTACCAACTCTACGAACATCCTTTAGTACCTTATCAACACCAGCCTGTGTTAGACCACCACATTCAACTGTGTATTTAACACCTGTTGCGGTTTTGATTGCATCATAAACCTTATTTACTACAAGTAGTAGAGCCTTGTTTCTGATGTCAGTTCTAACTAGGTTCATACCTTCGTTTTCCTTACTCATATCGCCAAGAGCAACTCTACGATAATCTACCGCATAGCCACCAGATACAATATCTGTACCTACTGGGTATCTGTCCTTTACAATAGCAGGGAATACAACATCACCACTACCAGCCTGTACACGAGAGCGTTCACCAACGTGGTTATAAACTTCTCTTTCAATAGTTTCATCATAACCAACATTCTGATAAGAACCAAAAATACCTAGTAACTTGATTTCTTCTAGGATAGGTGTTTCAATCATATATGTTCTTAGTGTATTTAGTTCAGCGATAGCCATACCATCGCCACAGTCAGCACGATTACCTAGCTTCTTAATGTATTCAACAGCCTTGTCGCCCTTCTTACCAAACTTTTCTAGTTCTTCACCTCTAACCATAGCAGAGAATACTTCTACTACTGGTGATTTCTTATTAAACTTGCCGTCAAAAATATCTGAATCCTTATGAGCATTATTAAGTTCATATGTAGTCTTAAACATAATTATATATCATTCCTTTCCTAAAATTATTATTCGCCCTTAGCTGATGCAACCATAACCTTAACTTTAATAGCATTTTCAGTTAGTTTGCACTTATCTGTTACTTTAAAATAAACGCCTGAAGTTGGTTCTGCACTTGCATTTGTCAATTTACCATTAGCATCTACTGTTAGGAAATTTACAGTGCTCTTTAAGTCAGCATATGTCTTGCCACCTGTATAAGCAATATGCTTTTCATCAACAACTAGCTTCTGACCTTCCCAAGCCTTAACGTTGTAACCGTTTAGATATGTACCCTTTGGAAATTTAATATCTTCCTTGTATGAATCGTCACCTGTAACTGTGTTACAAACTAGATATGTTTCACCATCTTCAACAATAAAATCATAGTTGCCTACTTCCTTAGTAGAAGTTAGAAGTGGGTTATTTACTGAATTATCAATCATACCGATTGTTTCAACTTTACGATTTGTTTGTCATTTTGCTAAATGATTATTGAGAATAGTATCAATATTGGAATTTTTGGACTTAATCTCATCGAAAAATTGTTCACTCGTCTTTTTTTACTCCTGAACAAGCAGCACATCCACATCCCAGCAAAAGAGAAATAGGATTTGCAAAATATACATTTCCACATAAATTACACCTCACTTCAATTTTGGTTCTTTGGTTAATATAAGTGCCAATAACCTCTATTGATGGAGATTTCTCTTTAATTTCATTTATAAATTCTTCATTTGTTTTTCTGCGCATAATATCTACCTGATTTGTTAAAACATAATATTTAGCAATAAGGGTTCGCTAAACCCGACCAGTCATATGACTGCTTATACTTTCATATAAGTCCAGACTATATCTTCATCCCGTAGGATGCTCTCCACTTCGAGAACGCTTGTCCTCTACTCGCATTTCAGCGATAGTCGTTGAACCTTCTCCTATTCGGAACTTGGCTGCTGATTGCCCAATTCTTATAATTTTCAAACATTCACACATAGGCTTATTTCATCCTTATGTTGTAGTTTATAAGACTTTAGGGTTTCCCAGCAATTCAAAGAGATGCACTATGAACTTTCGTAACATAGCGGACTATGCACCATAGTTGGTGCTTAATCATATTAGTAATCTTCCTTTCTATATTTAATTAAAAAATAGTTGTATCTTCCGCAGAACCTGAACCTATATCAACTGCACCAAAAATATCTTCAATATCTACTTTTGCAGAGTTCTGTTCAGCAGTAATCTTTTCTGCTTGAGCTTTTGCAGACTTGCCAATACCTTCCCAAATCTTATTAACAACTGAGTTGATTTCAGATGTTACAGGGTCAGCATTAAATGCCTCAATTTCTGATTTTGCATATTCCTTTTCTTCTTCACTAAACTGTGAAATTGCAGAATTTAGTTCACCAATTCTTTCTTTTGCTTTAGCCTTGCCAAGTTCTTCACGAAGTGCATTAATTTCATCATATAGTTCACTTTGTTTCTTGTATGCTTCGTCAAGTTCTTTCTTGCAATCGTCAAGTGCTGTCTGAATTTTTTCTGAAGTTGCAACTGCACTATCCTTTTCAGCAGTAAGATTTTCGATTAGTTCGTTAAGTTCACTAACTTTAGTATCACACTTTTCTTTGTATTCGTTAATTTCACTAGTGTGATTTGTAAAAGTAGAACATACCTGCTCTACGAGAGCTTTAATTTCAGCTTCATTCATCTTAATAGATTCCTCCTTGTTCTTATTATTAAGTTCAACTAACTTTGCGTTATTATCTGAAGGTGTAATCCCTAATAGGGCATATCCTGAATGTATAAAACCAGTTGGGATTCTGCCTTGGTCTTTATAACCGTATTTATAAATAATCTCATCGTTCTCTGGCAATTTCATAATTTCAACACTACCACTTGGATAAATCCCATTTGCAATATTTTCATCAAGTTTTTCACAAAAATTATGATAACAACTACTATCTATTTCACCTTCGCCAATACAAGCTAAAAACTTTTCACCGTTTTCATCTTCAACTTCCTGAATATAGCCATCAGTAAACACACCAATGCTGGTCGCATCCTCGAAGATTGGAACTCCATCAATAATATCCGTCATACCGTGACCACATAATTCTGTTCTTTCTTCGTCAAGAAACTCGCATCTCAAGAACATACCCTTAATACTTGGTAATGCTTTTTCGCAATATTCTTTAATCCAAGTGATGCCATTATAGTTGTACTCTGTGCCAACCTCATTGACTTCATCAACACAATTATCTGGATGAATCTTATATAAGATTATTTTGAATTTTCGTCTGCCGTTTTGACCTTTCTTTTTTGACTCACTAAAAATCTCAAATGTTTTCAACATTCTCACCACCTTTCAATCATTATTAATGTAGATAAAACCACCGTTTTATCAATATAAAAACCCATTATAAAAATGGGCTTTGAATGTTATTTGTCTGATGGGGAAGGGATATTGTTCCCACCGTTTTGTTTTGATTGTACCGTTCTTTCAGCAGGGTTGTCCGTTGTAGGTCTGCCACCCTTATCTTGTACTTCTGTATCATCTTTTGATGATAAAGTATAAGATGTTTTATGTACCGGATATTTGTTTTCTATGTCATCAGCCTTTTCTTGGTCGAGCAGTGCATAAAATACATCAGGAGATAAACCACAAGCACTAGCCCAAGCAGTCAATGAACCTTTCCCTTGTAAATATAAGTCTTTCATATAACCTACCATCTTGCCTTTATTAACAAATGTCATAGGTAAGTATTTACATTCAACCCAATTTTTTGTATCTTGTATAATATTAAAAGATATACATTTATTTATTTCAGTTATAATTTGTTCTACCCATTGAAATAGTTGAGCAGTTATAAGCTCAAGATTGTTTTCTTGTGATGAATAACTACCACTTGAACTACCATTTAGCAAAGAACCAGCTATACCCATATCTAAGGCAATTTTATCACCTAGATTTGATTCATACTTTTCGTCAAAAATATCTGTGTTGCCAATGTCTAAAGTGTTCAACTTTGTACCTGCCGATACCGTAAAGAATGATGTTCCTCCACGATTATTTTTATTCATAACAGCACTTTTAACTGTATTATGTTGGTTTTCTTGCTGTTGCTTTGTAAGAGCGCAAGTACCTTTATTTTGACCCTCCGGTAATGTTTGATATACTACCTTATTATTTATTTCATCCAAAATATTTCTCTTAGTGGAAGTAAAATAATCGTCATATAATATATCACTAATTGCAGCCAATACTAGAGGTCTGCCATACTTTTCACTTCTTTGACTACGAATTTTGTGAACGATAGTTTTTGTATTATCTAAAATAGCCCAATTATTACATTGGATATTTCTGTTATTTTTCCAACTATGATAAGCCTTCCTGATTTCTTCAGGATATTTCTTTAATTTTCTTTCTGTTTGTTCACCTGTCATATTGTCAAAATATTCCAAATTAAAAGCAATTACATAGGAATTATTTTTAATACCTACAATTTCTGTATAATCAGTAGGGAGGGAGATTATTCCTGCGTTTATACCAAGTTCATTAATTTCAACGATGCTATTAACATCATAATCACTTAGACTCTTACTTAATGAATTTGGTCTGTCAGTTGTTTCAAAATAATAAAAAGCAATACCATCAATCATTCCTCTCCAAAGGGCATCACGGACTATTTCCTTATCTTTTATTAGCCTTAATGTTGATTCCATTAGTTCTTTATTTTTTCGCTTTTTATTATTGTTCTTGCCGTGAGTAACAATTATCTTGTCTAAAGTCGGAATAGCGGTCATATAATCAACCGTGTTGGTGTATGTACCATTAGTACCATATAATATCAAAGAAATTTCTCTTAATATTTTGTTATTCGCCATAGGATTTTTTACTAAATCGGCAAGTTGTTCTCTTGAATATAAATCAAAAATATTTAATCCGAAATAATAATTAGAATAAGCCTGTTGGCTTGAATAAGACGAAAATTCATAATTTTGTTTTGTGATTGAATTTGTTTCATAATGTTTTTTTCTATTATTATATTTTTTCTTCTTATAATTTGAATTTTGTCCTGACATATCCACCCTCCTTTCTTAATTTATAAAAGTCGCATATTCGTAATCTTCACCTGAATTGATGTTTTCTCTTTCAATAAGTGAAGCAAAATAATTTGCATATGATACACTTGTATAACGGTCTTTTCTATTTGTACCCTGTTCGTGTACTACAACAAGACCTGTATCTGCCTTTTTTTCATAAATAAGACTAGTTGTTTCACTTATCAGTGCTTGTGTTTCAAGAAATGGTGCTTCATAAAATAATTGTTCTTCAGCATCAGGTGTATTCATATAATCTTTAATTTTTGGCAATGTTTCTTCTTTTGCCATTTCATAATTTATTAAAAATTCAATCTTCTTTTCTATAAGAATCCTTCTAAACTCTTTAGCAATATCACTATTCATTTTTTGAGAAGCATTAATAGCGAAAATACAAGGATTAGCACCTTCTGATTTTATACGGTTTGCGATACCATCATCGTTCATACAACTTAACGGTGAATAGTAAATGTTTCTTTCATCATCATATATTTCTCTTGCTAAAAAATCGTACACAGCAATCATTTGTTATCTTATCAACTTTTTATTTGATAATTCTAATAATTTTTTATTCTTATTAGTTCAGCATAACTTTTTATCTTGACTATTTATAAAAGAAATTAATTGTTCATTTGTAGTATGTTTTTTTTGCCAAACATACTATGAAATTTTATGTGGTTGGCTTTTATCCAACAAATCTCTAATATAAATAATTTTAGATAATGCAGACTCGTGGGTGAATTATATTCTTTATCAATAAAGTTTCATCACCTATGCGTTGCGTGTGACTATCATTTTAATAATAGCCTTCCACTCTGATTGGCATTTCAGCATCCCAGATTTCTTCTGCATTAATAATATAATATATTTCTATATTACACGGCATTGCTACCAGCATTTCTTGTATCAAGTACGATATAATCAGCACAAAAATCTTCAAATAATTGTCTGATTTTTATAGCTTGTTTAACTGTATCTCCACCTTGTTTAGATGTAATATAAGGAACTAATCTTCTATATCCATTAGCCAAAGTGATATTTTGATTTTCACGATTGTATGTTTTAAAATCAGGCAATAATCTCATACAAGTATAAATCGAATTATCATTATTTTTATTTTCGACAAAAGCCATATCACAAGCAATAATGCGAATTTCATTTGCTTGTTTTGGTATATCATATATATTTTTTCTATTTGCCTGTACATCAAGTGCTTTACGTGGATAGAATGGACGTTTGATTGATTGATTTTGTTGCAACATTTTATAAGTGAAAAATGCTGATTGATTTTCTTTTAATCTTCTATTTTCAAATTCTAACTGCCAAGTAATAGGGTCTTGTTTTTTCTTTTCTTTTTGCATTTGCTTTTGCGTTCTTATGTTATGTTTTAAGGTTATGCTTTCATCTAATGCAAGTAAGCAACCACCCTTATCTTTTAACATACTTTCATAAGCATTATCTACAATTTCCCACATCCAATGTGGGTCAAGCCAAGACGAACTTATATATACATCGACAGGTTCTTCCTGCAATTCTTTGATGTTAGCATAAAATGGGTCAATCATATATGGTGGTTGTCTAATTGTTTGGAAAGGTGATAAAATGCTATCGTCAATATTCTTTTCAATTTGTCTAAATTCTTCACGAACAATACAATTAGAACGATGTCCTCTACCATTTTCACTTGCAGGTACAACTACTATTGTGCTACCACTACGAAAATATACAATAACCTCATTTTGGTTATCTTTAATCCTCAATATCTCCTTACGCAGCATAGGTGACATATTCATTAATTCATTTCGTATTTTTTCCGAAATAATTAGTTTACTTTGACCTTTTGTTGCACTAGCAAGTACAATCTTTGAATGTGGATATACTATACATCTACAACAAGCATAAAGCGCAATTATAAATGATTTTGCAGCAGCTCGACAGGCAATAATTACCACAAATTGACATATTCCCATCAAGTAAAGAATAATTGCTTGGTATGGATGTAAATTAATCCCTAAATAATCAATAGCAAGTCTATGTAAATTTCTTCTAAAAAAAGTGTTCCAACGTAAAACGTGGTCAACGTTTTTTTCATTTCCCAAAAAACTATTTGAAGGGAATTTTTTATATAATTCCTTTTGCCTTTCATCGGCATAACGGTTTTTATAATGTTTAGTCGGTGTCTGCGTCAATGTATTCATCATCGTCACCGTCTTTCACATAAAATTCCTTATCACGTTCCGTTGTACCATATTGTAAGTTCCTAAGTGGTCGTAATAGAAATCTTTCTACATAATCTTTTAAACTATCGTGGTCACTATAAAGTTTTTTGTTTTTATAATATTCTTCTGGGGTATATTGTGATATTCTTACGTTCCAAACACCAAGAACATCATCACTATTTGCCTCTGCTTCAGAAGCAACTTTTAATCCGGATTTTATAAAAGTTGAGTTATAATATTCACCCATCTTCTTAAAATTATCCATATCTCCAGCTCTAACACATTTTAATTGTTGCATTTTAGCATAACAGAGGTCGCTAATGAAAATTTCTTGGTTGCTATCGCAATGTGTATTAGCACTTTTTAAAAATTTATAATGATTATTAAGATTTTCATAATCAATAGGCATTAAACCATCGCCCCATCTAGCAACATCCTCTGGTTTGACTTTATCCTCATCATCTTGTTCATTTCCATATTCGTCAACCACAACAACTCTTTTATCAGATGCCATTGCACCTTTTCTTTCACCTGACAATGAAAAAGTACCATTATCAATACTAGTGTCAAAAGTTTTGCCTTTGTTTTGTTGCATATTTAACTGTCTGAAATATTTGCCAATTACCGCATCATCTTTAACATCACATTGGTCAAATAAATCTTCGTCAAAATAAACGTCAAAAGCCATACACATTCTTTGCATAGCCTTTTTATTGCTATGATATTCGGCTGCATATATTCCAAATTTTGATGAAAAACATTTTTTACAAATCGGTAAAATACCCGCTGAATAAAAACCACTACTAGTTTTATAAAACTGTGTAAAACTTTTTGGTTCACCACAAGAGCAACAAACATACTTTTCAACTGACTTTGGCATATTTGCACCTCCATACATATCAACTAATTTTTGAATTATCAACTAAAAATGGGCTGCATAATAGCAACCCATTAAATCTAAATATATTTAATTTTAATCTTCAAATAGATATTCAATAAAACTTAATGCACTAGAAACTGCTTGTAGAATATCTTCGTTTAAATCACAATCATATTCCTCATAATCATAATCACAATTATCATCCTCTTCGATTGTAAAATCAATCTTTTCACAATCATCGTTTTCGATTGCAATTCTTGAACTTACACTACCTTCTAACAAAAGTGTATCTACACAACAAAGACCAATAGTGTGTGTTTCCTCATTATAAACTGGTTCAATGTCTATATATAAATCATCATCTAAAGTGAAATAATATTCTTTTGAATAATCATCCACAATTTCGTCTTTAATATCAATATGACCTAACTTAATATTTTCATATTCTAAAAGCCATTTTAATAAATTGATTACGCCTTCTTTTTTAAGTACAACACCTACAATTTTATCTTCTTCATCAATCAAATCAAGTAGATATTCACTTAGTTCGGCATAATCTTTAAATTCTATAATTTCCATTATATATTAGCCTTTCTCGTTGATTTTATCACGAATAGCTTTACTAACCTTGCATTTAACTGACTTTACAGGGGGGAATACTACTATTTCATTAGTCTTAGGATGTCTGCCTTTTCTTTCGGCTCGTTCTATAACTTCCATAGTAATGAAACCTTTCCATAGTACCTTATTATCATTTAGTAAAGCATTTGTAATTATTTCTTCCAAAGCATTACAAAAATCTGTACTTTGTTGAATACTTTTATCATTAACATTACCGTACATCTTTTTTGCTATTTGTTTAATAATTTCTGTTTTTCCCATTTCTCTTATATCTCTCCGTAATATTTGTAAATTAAATTTTAGTCCACTTGAATGTCAGAAAATGATTTAATCATTTTACTTTCAGTTACAACAACTGCAACTTGTTCAGGTGTTCCAACCAATCTCTTGCCAATAGCATATGAATCCATACCATCAACACAGCCACTTTCTATAACCTTTACATCATCTACTGTTGTTAATCCGTTTGTGTGTCTATGACCTAAGAAACACAAATCGGGCAGAGGCAAATTTGCTTTTCTTGCAAATTTAGTCATATTATAAACAACATTATTTACATTGTCTTTATCACCGTGAGCCGCATATACCATATGTCCTCTAACTTTAAATGTTGCAATATCACTTTCTAATACATTATCAATGAAATTAACATTCTTAATATTTTGTAAATCTTTTTTACTAGCGTATGGTACAAGTAAATCAAAATTTTCCGCTCTTGTTGTTTCTTCTTTATTCGGTGTTAGTCTAGAATGATTACCTGCGGTAGTATGAACTTCAACATACTTAAAAACTTTACTTAATTCATATATAAAATTACTTACAAAATCGGTCACTTTCATAATTTGTTGGATTACATTTTCTTTCGCTTCAATTCTTGAGTTGATATGAATTAAACCTTGTATCATATCTCCGCCCAAAATCACATAGGCATTTTGAGATTTATATAATTTTTGTATATCTAAAATTTCGTTAAGATAATTATGTAATCTCTGTTTTAATACATCCGTATTGAAAATATTAAAGGCTGAAACAATATCTACTCCACAATGAATATCTGTTAAATGAATAATCATATCATTATCACTATTAGGGAGCGATTTGGGAACATAATCAAATTTTATTGGTTCATAGTTATCTATGGCTCTTTTTATAATTTCATACATTGATTTCATTCTGCTTTGTTCCCTAAGCGTTTTATTTAGAGCCGTTCTTTCATCACGTAACTGCTGTTTAGCAATATAAATTTCGTGTTTCATATCTCGAAGTTCATCTATATATGATTCATCTTCATATGTTTTAAAAACTTCAGCTTCGTATAATCTTTTTGCTGATTGATAAACTTTTCTGTAAGCAGATTCATCCCTATATTCTGTTTCATCTTCACGAAACTCTTTATTCATAATATCTGCAATTCCAACCCAATCTAAATTTATAATTCCGTTATCTTTAGCTTGACCGATTCTCCATAAGAATTGTTCTTCGTTTTCACCATTTAATCTCTTAAACATTCATCAACCTCATTCTTATCTTTAAATAATCTCATCAAGTTCACAATCTTCACCAATAATACTATCAACCACGCCGATTGATTTTCCTTCTTGTGGTAGGAAATACCATTCTTTTCTCATATTCATTTCGTATTGTTCTTTAGTGATTGATGTGTTTGAAAGAATATATTCTTTTGTCATTTTTTCAATCTGTTCAGATTCAAATTTTAATCTATCCTGCATTTTGCTCACTGAATCAAAACAACCTGATGACCCATCGTGCAATAAAAATTCTGCGTGTGGCATACAAAATCTTTTATGACCCGAAATGAAAATTAGTAAAGCCATAGATAAACAATTTGCCAAGTTGATTGTATATACTGGTGTCTTGGAAAGTTTAATAGCATCAATTAATGCATAACCATCAGCTACTAAACCACCCGGAGAATTTATATAAATTTTAATAGGTTCTCTTGATGTAATCGGAGTGTCCTTATCAAGCCTGTTATATCTTAAAATGTGATATACAGCAGTATCAACAATATTTTCATCAATTTCACTATTTATATAAATTCTTCTTTGTTCATTATCTTCAATATCAAATTTATCTGAATATTCGTAATTATAAGCTTCAGAAATCTTTATTTCATTATCTTTCATTTAACTCTCTCCTTATAATCGAATCATCATACCACGATGCGATTCAATAACTTTATAAGTTTTATCATTTTTAGATATGGCTTCTGCCAATTTTGAAGAAAGATTTTTCTTTGCTTCCTTTGAGCCGTGAACTAACACGACCTTATTTGTATTAAGAGAACTACCGTATTTAACCAAATCATTGAAATTTGCGTGACTACTAAATGTTGACAGAGTAATACAATCTGCTCTATTTGGAATTAGTTCTCCGTTGATTTTTATTAATTTGTTATCTCTGTAATTCTTAACCCTATATGATAAATATGATGGATTATCTCCAACATACCCAGAGAAAATAATCATTGAGTTTCTGTCTTGTATATATTTCTTCAAGTAACCAACAATTCTACCATTGGTACAAAATCCAGATGAAGAAATTATAATCTTTGGTTCATCATTCGCTATACATTGTTTTGATATTTCTTTTTCTTCAATAAAATGTACATTATTCCATCCACAAACCTCTTGCCATTTTACAAGGTCATAATCTTTTAATAACAAATGATATAATTTTGATATGTCACAACTTAATTTAGAATCTATAAAAATAGGCGTACAAAAATCTTTTTGCACACCGAAAATATCATATAAATTTGTTAGTAATTCTTGTGTTCTACTAAAGCTAAAACAGGGAAGAACAACCGTTCCTTTTCTTTCAAGAACAGTCTGAATTGCTACTTCCAAATGCTTAATATCATATGAACGCTTTTTATTGGTAGTTCTTTTAGATTCACCATATGTACTTTCCATTATCACAACATCATTAAACATCTTAGGTATCTCTGTGTTTTTAACATAATAATTCTTCGACTGCAATGCCCCTATATCAGAAGTGTATAACAACTTTTTTGAATTATTTTTGTCTTTTAAAATAAGTTGTAGTTGTGCAGCACCAAGACAATGTGAATTATGTAACCACTGAAAACTAATATTATCGTTTAATTGATAAATTTTATTATATTCATCATATACATTAATTAAATCCAATGTATTATAAACATCTTCTTCACCGTAAAGCGGTTTATATTCTCTTTTATACCTCTTAGATAGTACCCTCGCTTCATCATTAACTATCATACAGGAATTAAGTAACAAAGGTTTCATTAATTTTGCGGTATTTCTTGTTGTAATTATTTTACCCGTAAATCCCTCCCTGACCAAACGAGGAATTAAACCACAATGGTCTATATGGGTATGTGCGACAAATACATAATCTAATTCTTTTGGTTTGAATTTAAATTTTTCCGAATTGATTTTGTAAGAGTCTAAATAATCATTACTTTTTGATTGATGTAAACCACATTCAAGCAAACACTTTGAATTGCCAAATTGTACATAATATTGTGAACCTGTTACATCTTCTGAAGATTTTCCAGTAAAGAAAATTCCGTTGTTGTTAAGTTTTTTCTTTGACATAAAACAACCTCTTTATGACAATTTACTTGCAATATCTACATATTTATCTTCAATGTATCTTTTGTTTCTTGTTCGATAAAAACCAATCTTATTATGTCGATTATCGACAAAACCGTTTGTTGAGTTTTTAATAACATTGTTCTTTACAAGTAGTTCCATTTGTTTTTTAGTAATTTCTCTCATTATTATCCACCTTTAAATAAATTTAGCATTTTGCTATTTGGAGCTGATGGAGAGATTTGAACTCCCGACATATTGATTACAAATCAATCGTTCTACCAACTGAACTACACCAGCATATGGCTCTCTAGGCAAGGCTCGAACTTGCGACAACCCGATTAACAGTCGGGCGCTCTGCCAACTGAGCTACTAGAGAATATATTTTATTTGTGTTATAACATAATATTGCGAACTTGCCTTATGTAAGGGCGACTCATTTAATTTCTCCTCTATTTGGGATATGGCACAATGACATAACTGTGCAAATTATTGGTGGGTAAGGCTGGACTTGAACCAACAATGTCAATTAAGAACCGAATTTACAGTCCGGCGTGATACCAATTACACTCTACTTACCCAACTTAAAACGGAAATTTGGCAATCAAAATTCTTGTTTCGCTCGAGCACTAATTGCTCGAATAGTTATTTTTTTAATAGAAGGATGATTGCCACAGCCGTAAAATTATTTTAGTAAAGTCTTTACACTTTAAAAGATTGTGTTGGTATGACTATTGCCACACCAACACCTGTCAAGAAAAGAGAAAGATAAAGAAATGAGAGTAAGGGAGTATTTCCCTTCAATAGAGGAAAAACAGTGTTTTTAAAATTTTAAGTTAAATCCCCGAGAACCCCTCAATAATTGAGGGGTTAATAGTACATTTTGTAACTTTTTAAAAGTGTACCTCAAAATTAAACTGATTACATTTTATTTTTAGCCCTCAAATTTTGAACATTTTGCTTAATTTGTTGTTTTCTATGAATTGAATAACAATCTTTACATCTAGTAGTTCTCTTATTATTTCCTATAACTTCAAACTCTTTTCCACAATCCACACAAGTAATTATCTTTGTACCCTTGGGAGTATATGTAGCACAATCTTTACAATATTTTTTATTTCCACTTTTATTTCCACGAGTTAATATGCCACATTCTGCACATCTGATAAAGTTACCACCTTTATAAAGTAAATATTCATAACCAAGTTCTCTAAAATCTGAAATAAATAGTTCTTCGTCATCATCGTCATTGATAAATGTAACTCGGCGATTTAGATTTCCAAATCTTTTTGGAAATTCAAGCAACCCCATTTTTCTTAACTTTCCAATCTTGATTTCCTTTTCAACTACTTTACAAGAAATCCTTGCTAATTTAAAAATTTCTTTAGAGTCGGTATTTACCCAACCGTTATTTTTAGGATTTCTAATATTATTTAATTTTGCAAGGCAAAGCATTGTGAAAGCTAATCTTTCTAAGACTTTATTATGTATATTTTGAATTGTTTTCATTTCTGACTTTGTTATTTTTACACCAGATATTTCAAATAATTGGTAATCACCCGCTTTTCTAGCTATCTTTTCAACAGTTGTTTGCCAAGTTAATTCGTTTAATTCATATCTAGGATAATATTTAGACAAATAGTCAAGTAGGAGAGAGGCAATTTTTTTCTTGCGATAGCCAAGATGGTGATAATAGTATTTTGCCAAAATAGAAAGTGTATTAAATGGTTTTGAATCCATCAACCCATTTTCAAGACATTTTTCTGCATACTTTTTCTCATCCAATATAATCATCTAAATTTTCCTCCATTTCCTTTTCACACAATACGAAATCTTTCCCACAATATTTAAAATCACCATTATCTTCTACTTGCCTTGGATAGTGTATTACATTGTTATTTGCTAATAATAAATTATGTAAAATTGTTTCAGAACAAATATCCCAAGCAAATTGTTTTGAATATTCTTTTTGATAGCATATATCTAAAACAATATCACAAAGTTCATCTTGATTATTACATATTCTTTCACATTCACTTTTGAACCAACTTGCAAATCTATGTCTTTCTAGCCAACAATAATCCTTTTCAACTTTTTCAAGTTTTATCTTTTTTGAAAAGTTTTCTATTCTCTTTAAATATTCTTGATAAATTTCTTTAACTTTGCAATAATTACTTTTACTATATCCAACATTACTTTTTAAAATTGAATAATCAAATTCCAATTCATTGTTTTGTTTTGAAAAAATATTATTGAAAGAATTTTCAAATAAAGTGCAAATACGATTTACAACACATTTATTTATTCCAACTGGTAAATGCTTATAATAAAAATCAAGATACTGTTTCATTATATTGTTTTTCTTATCATATTTTTTTAAATCTTGTATTGAAAAAATATCTTTATCAAAAAATCTACCTGAAATATCTAAATTCATATTTTTAACATAAGATTGCATTTTTGATTTTAAGTTTGGATATATATAAATCATAAAATATGGTTTTATTGCTGCAACAATTTTTGAATTAAATTCTTTTCTTTGTATTGTTTCTTCGTCATCATCATCTTTTACTCGGCATTTCTTAATATCATACCATTCTGATGGCATTGGTTTTGCAATAATGCCTTTGGCTCTATCTATTACATTTTGTTGAAATAATTGACCACACATAATCCTATATTCGAGTTCTTTGTATTCTAAATTTTCTTTATCAAAACCAGATTGAACTTCAATCATACTTGTTACGTGGTTTGTAACAACTCCAATATCATCATTAAATGCAAGTTTATTTGCTTTAATAATATCATCTTCAGTTGGCACAACTTTTTCTGCTTTTTTCTGTAAACAAATGATAGTAGGTGTATTTAATGTGTTTCTAACGATAATTGGATTATCAGTACACATATTTGTATCACCATCTTTATCAGCACCATTTTCAGCTTCGCAAGAACTATCCCAAGCATTATAAATTAGTGCAGTATCAATATAACGATACCAATATTCTGCTTCTTTAGATTTATTCAATTTCATTCTTCTAATGTTATTATGACAAGTCATTGGTGCTCTAAAACAAGCAATTTCATCCGAACCTTTGTCTATCCAATATTTATGGTAAACTTCACCTTTTTTTAATAACCCCGTTATCCTAAGTCCAAACATACTTTGTGCTAAAGCATATGGGTCGCCACTAATCATCGCATAATTTGCTTCAATACGTATTGCTCCTCGTTTACCCATATCAATTCGCTTTTTTATCATATTCAGTATTTTTCGTCTAATAAAAGGGTCTGCAATCATTCTTTTGTCAATCATTAATGATTTAATACAATAATCAAAATTGTCGTTATATGCGTTTTCGTCATCTAAATTAAAACCTGCAAGAAAAGCTAAACTCTTTCTATAATCTAACCCCAATACATCTTTGATTTCATTTATGGTTGGTTGGCATAATTCTTGAAGTTCATCGTCACTAAAATTATAACTTTGCAAAAATTGATAATTTGTATCACGAACATTCTCTAATTTTTCTGGGGTAGTTTTAGCGACCGAAAAATGATAGTGATTTTTTTCACAGTTATTATAATAATCTTCCCAACTACTATAACTTGACCAAAGTTTTAACATTGATTCGGTTAGAATTACTTCAGCATCCCTAACATCTCTTTTTTGTCCCCATACATCAACAATTTCATAAGTACCTGCAATTTTCTCTGCAAACTCTACAAAGTCGAATGTATAAATCATACCTTTAGTCCAAGCATATCTTGTATTCATTCCTGCAATTGTATGTTCACTATTTCCAGTTAAAAATTCATTAACCTTTCTTGAATATGATGGAAGCATTAATCCGTAACCATCTGAATCATTGTGTTCAATCTCATAATCTTTTTCATATGTAAGTTTTGGTTCACCATCAACCGAATCATCAATAAGAATTACATCTTCCTTAAACATTGTGATACAGTCTTTAACAACAATAAATCCTTTAGGCGGTGGGAGAGGGACTGAACCCGAACAAATTAAAGCCTGATATGCTTCTAATTTTGCCGGTACAAGTTCAACCGTTTTATCTCTGCCATTATCAAGTCTTTCTTTTAATTCAGGATATAAATTTTCGTTTACATAAACAATCGTTGATTTTTTTATACCACCATTTGTACCTAAAAATCTACGATATTTAATTTTACATTCTTTACCATTAACAATTCCATAATCTATTGTGAACCCAAGATTTGCTCTATCATAATCAGCCTCACTATTCATAATTACGCAAACATAATCCTTCTGAAACTGTAAGTCATAAAGAATATCGTAGTAATTGTTAATTAGTTTCTTATTTTCTACACTTTTGGGTTTCTTTTTAATTGCCCTAATTTTCTTTTGAATACCTCTAACTTTATCATTAATATTTTCAACATTGTTTAATTCATCAATAAATCTTAAACACTCACTATTGTTAAGAGATACTATCATATCGGGATAGGATTTCATAGCCGTTTTTAACGGCATATGAAGTTCCCATTTTGCTCTTTTAAGCATTTTGCTCTCAATTTTGTAAATAAATTGATGAACGCTTTTTTGCTCCATCCATTTACCTCCCTGTTTTTAATTATTAATTTTCAGCCAAATAAACATTAAAATTTACTGTTGCAGAATAATTACCCGCCTTTGGAATACCACTACAATCGTAGGACTGTTCACTTAATCCGAATTGAATTTTAGAAGCCACTTCATCTCCTTCAAAATAACCAACACAATGAGCAGGTAGTGAAGCAAGGTCAACAGATGAGCTTTCTGTTTGTTCCACTAAAAGTTGCTTAGATAAAGTATTGACACCATTATCGTGATGAAATTCAATCTTATTTTCGTTATCGGCATTATCAACTGTTACATAAACCTTTTCATTGTCGGCAATATTTAGCATACCGGCTTGGAATGTATATTTACCTACGTTAGTATCAATAGTTTCTGGGATTAGAATACTATATTCACTCTGCTGTTTATATTTAATTGTGGAACTTGCCATACCATTTTGTACATATGTATCATCCGCAAAAGCACTTGGCGTTGCCATAACACATAAACTAATAATCATTCCAACAACTAAAATAATTGATAAAACTTTTTTCATATTAATTCTCCTTATTTGTAATAATAATTTTTGTTTTAATAGTCGCTGAATTTAATTCAGTACCATCCCTTTTAAAGCATCTGATTTTAATATAACCATCGGTTGTTTCAACTTTTTCAAATGGTTTATTTAATTTAATTTGATAATATCCCTTTCCGGGTAAAATATTACCAGATTTCCAAAGCAATTCATTATTTGAATATAAGTTCATTTGAAAATAACAACGATTACGTTCTGGATTATAGAAATTAACTTCTTGAGTAGTTTGACCTTTTATAAAATAAATTTCTTTAAATCCCGGAACTTCAATCGCTGGGGAATTGTCTAATGTCGGGCTAGGAATTGATTGCTTACCTTTCCATTCTACTGCATTATTGTCTTGAACTATTTGATTGTCATTATTGCTATTTGAATTAAAACCAATTAAAAGAATAATAAGAGCAATGATTTGAATTAAAATTATAACAATCATAATAATCACAACAATATGAAATGATTTGCTTTTATTACTTGTCATTAATTTTTTCATAACAGTTTATCAAGGCGAACACAAAAACAATGTTCCTGTTGCAACCATTCTGCTTTAAGATTATTATGTTCATATTTTAGTAGGTCAACAATCTGATATATGTAAAAGCAATAATCCTTTTCACCATTTCTAATGGTTTTTAAAATTCCATTTATAAAATCACAATAAGTCTGATACTGTGTTTTTCCGTGATATGTTTGAAATTCATTATCAATCTTATCACTAATAACTGGCATTTTGCGATATTTACTTTGTTTTATTTGTGACTTTAGAATATTAAAATCTGTCTGCCATTGGCTGTTCGTATAATTTGCCGGTGGAACTTTTGTATCTGGTGCTACCATTTAAGTACCTCCTTTCTTTTAAATTTTAACTTACCCCTACCAATGGGGGAATAATATAATATTTTTCTTTTCTTTATTCCACAATGTTATTATACTACTTGGTTTATAAACTGTCAAGAATTTTTTCAATAAATTTTAAGAAAATTAAAAAAATAATGCTGGGGGATTATTAAGGGGCAGTGAGTAAAGATAAAATTGATTTTAACTAATTATTAATACTATATTAAAATCAAATTATTTATTAAATATAATTTATTAACCCTTTTGACTTGTCTTAATACTATTTAAACGACCAATAGAATTTTTAAAAGTTAATAGGGTTAATATACTATTATTTATTTATATATACTATTCATTAATTAATAAGAATCGTATTAAATAAAGAATAGTATTAAATAAACATTAATAAGAGTATTAAATATATAACTATATATTAATACTATTCTTACTTTAATATTAATAATTAATATTATAATAATATTAATATATATAATATATATAATAGTCTTAATTTTAATAATAAGGATTAAGACTATTATTAATTATAAATACTATACTTTAATTAATTTATTAATATTATTTTAGTATTAAAAGTATAGTATATTAATCACATAGCTTTATTTTGCTTTATTTTAGCTTATGTTACATTTTTAAAGATTATTAATGAAATTACTAGTCTGTAATAAAAAATCGCATACAGGCTAAATCTCGGCTATTTAGAACTATATGCGTATAATTAAATATTTGATTAGTAAAAATTTATATTTATTTTTATTATCAGATGTTACATATTTTATAATTTGATGAATTTTATGTTGATAAATCTAATTTTTCGGAACGAAAATACCAATTTTAAATGCAAATTTTAGCGATTTTTTAGTCCGAAAACATCTCTAATACTAAATAATTGTAATCAATGATTTTTGTAAACCTCGAAACATTGAGATTTTGCAATGTCATTTTTATGCTAAAATTTCGGGTAAAATAGGATATTTTTCGGTGTACCGAAAATTTGAATGGTAAACCTCGAAACATTGAGGGTATAATTTGTAATTTATGTGCTTTCGGTAGTTCATTATTTTTAGTCCAAAATGCGAAACATTGGGGTTTTGCAAGAATAAAAGTTATTTTTCGGTAAGCCTCAAGAATTGAGGGGTTAAAGGGGATATAAAAAGAGAGTAGGAAATTGACGGGTGAGAGTAGAATTGAACACATCGACCCGTTGGGTCGGTCACTGTAAACAGTTTAAATGTAAACATACCCCCTATATTTTGCCAAATTATGGTTACAAGTCTATAAAAGTACAAAAAATAGACTTGATAGAACATCTGTTCGATTACCGTTCTGGTGCAGCAGGGGTATATTGTTTACAAGTATAGTATTTAATTTTCAATTTTTTCGGTTTTAAAGGGTGATTTCTCAACCTGCTTTTCTACTCTCTGTATAATTATCAACACATCACGCATAATTATACACAATGTATAAATTAGTCAATTACTAAACATAATACATAATAATAAACACATTGTCTATTATCTTACATTATGTATATTATTATACAATAAGTATATTAATAGATATTATGTACAGTTATCCCGCAAAAATTACATTAATAAACAGTCAATACATAAACGATATAAAAATAAATAATTACACTGTAAATCATCAGTAGGGCAGCACAATATATTATACTTTTAAAACATTGATACATTAACAATATGATTAACTAGTTTAAAGTTTATTATTATGATAATATACAAATAAATCATTAATATCTAAACTATATCAGTAGGCAGATAATACATATTATATTAATAAACAGTTTACTAATATAACCAATGGCATTAGATTACATAATAAACTATATACAAGTATAATAATTGTCTGGGCGGCTGTTGTGCTGCTGCTGTTAGTAGTATAAGTATATCAACATCAGCGAGATTATGCAAGTGCTACGGCTATTATGTTTTATTTTGACTTGTAAGCGACTTTTATTGCAAGTAATATAATTGCAAGTGTTATATATAAAAATCTTATACACGCTAAATTTAGACATTTTAAAGCTATACGGCTATAATTTTATCCGGCACTTTTTTGACCGTCTGAGCGGCAAGCGATACCGTCACCAAATCTATTATACAAATTGCACAACTGATCCAGTCTAAATTGTGCACTCAATTATACATAATATACAAACATATAAAAATATCAAAAAAATTATAAAAAAACACTTGCATTATAGATATATCTATGTTACTATATAAACAGTTAAAACAGAGCTACAAAAAAATCTGTTTAATCTAATCAAAAAAATATTTCAAAAAAAATTGAAAATAAGTATTGACAAATAGATATATCTATGATATACTTAAATTAACAAATCAAAGAAGGGCGACAAGCCCGGGAGGTACTTATGAAAATGTTTAAAACTCAACTAACTATCGGCTTGAATGACAAGCTAACAGAGAAGCAAGAAGTGAAAACTTCTGATGCGAAAATGATAATCTCAGATACTCTGTTAAAAGAGTTTGGTTTGTTCGCTTTTACAATGTTTACTTGTGAAGGAGTTTACACAATGGCATCAACTGGTAATACAGTTTTTGAAAACTCAATCAGAGTTGAAATAGCAACAGAAGATGCTATTGATACTCCATCAATTTGTGAATCATTGAAGAGTAAACTAAATCAAGAGTCCATTATGGTGGAGTTTGAAATTAAAGAAGTAGATTTTTTATAACAGTTTATAACTGTTACGAAAAGTAACAATACAATACTAACACAGAGCGACAGCCCACGAGTCGTGGGCTGGTAATGTGGGCAAAGGCTAGACCTTTGGCGGTCGCAACCCCGCAAAATTCAAGGAGGTACTATTATGAAAAAATTTAATAATGTGACTGAGGTCGAAATACTTAGAGGTGCTTGGGACTATTTCGCAAGGCTATGGGTTAGAGAAAACACTCTTGTTGAAAAGGCAAAGAAGGAAGGACGCCTTGACCCAATAGCGGAAGCTAGAGGTGCTAGATACGCAGCCAAAATGGACGAAATCCACGAGGCTATAGTTGAATTAGAAAATAAGTGATACCGATGAGTCGCTGAAAATTGCGACGAAACGCCGGGAGGCGTCTATCACGATAAAGGAGGTCATACTATGACTTTAAAACAGTTGAATAACAGAATCCCAGACGGCTACACTCTAGCCGTGAACCGCAACAGAGCGATTAAGCCATATGCTCCGAACGGCGAAAAGTATGTGCTACTTTTAACAGGAACAATATATCCTGTCAAGGGTTGTTCCGCAAATTCCATCCCAGAATTTTGGGAATGTTTGCAAAGTAAACTATCTTGTATGGAGGGCTGATTATGTATAGAAGCGTCATAGTCAATGAGTTAGGCGAGGCTATAGCCTATTGCTCAGAATTAAAGGAAACCGAGATTGAAAAGATGCTTGAAGAACATCCCGAGTATAGAAGAATTTGTATCGCAGAGTGACACCTGCCGAACCGAGGCAGGTGGTAATGCGGGAAGGGTCATCCCTTATGGTCACAACCCCATTAATTACCAAACACAGGAGGTGGCAGAATGTCACGCAACAGAAAACCTGAATACATTAACCGTATCAGGCATATGGAAGTGCCTAACGGTTACAAATTTGATATTGCCAATTATCTGATGAATCCTAGTCTGGACTATGATTATCCATCATTTATTAAGGTTATCAAAACTGAAGGTGAAACTGAAACTATCCGCCGTGTGTATTATTTTAAATACTATGACGGAACAGGTGAATACTTGGAAGAAATTTTCACACACAAAATTTCTGGTGAGTCAAAATGGGAAGTTGTAAGCCCATCAAGGAAAACTCTTGAATCTGGAAACAGATTTAATATTAAAAAGTTAATATCATTTTGTTAATTTAAAGTCCGGATTTCTCTGGGCAGAAAGGAAAAATTATGATTAAGTATTTAAAAGTGCAGGAAAATCCTGCAAGTGTAACAGACTTGAAAATTGAACTATATTATGACCTTGGCGGAATGAACTATTTCACCGGCAGGGCGGAAAATCGTGGATATTACTTATCAGTAACACCTGTTGAAAGATGTGTATCCTCTTATGGATATACTTCAGAGTGTTACACCGCTTTTAGTGGAATTAAACAGCTTGTAAAGGGTGTTAAAAGGAAAAGCCAGAAAGCCGAAAAAGAAGCGGAAAATCTGGCGGAAAATCTGATGGATAGAATGATTGACTATGTATGCGGTCAAAACGGACTTGAATTATTAGAAGTGGAAGATTTAACTGCATAAAGTCGAAACCGGCATTGCCGGTCGTGGTGAGGTAGGCAGCCACCACCTGATGATGACAGCCTAGAAAGGAAAAATTATGATTAAAGGTATTAAAGAAGTTTGCACTAAAAGTAAAAACTGCCGTGGTTTATACGGAAGTTACTTTATCCAGATTTTTTATAGCGCTAAAGAAAACAGAGTTTTCTATGAGGAACATTGCTCAGAAAATAGCAGATGTTACTGTGATAACCCAGATATTTATGATATTGGAATCATCTCTGAACCTATGAAAATGGTTGACATTGAAACAATGGTCAATCAACAGATGGAAGAATATAGATATTATCAGCAATGGAAACATTGAGGATTATGAAGTTGAAACTTACTACGACTTTTTGGCGGAAGAAGTGGAAACTTCTGGAAAATTAAGGGAGGTAGAATGAATGGAAAATTTAAAGACTTTTTATTTTCTAAAAATTGAAAGTTTTCTTGGCGGAAACATTGTTTCAAAAATCAATGAAATACAAGCAACGGAAAAACCGGAAGATACTTCTACAGCTAGATTTTTTGATACATATAATCAGGCTAAAATGTACCGAGATTTAGCCACATTTAGAAGGTTTGCGTAAACAGGAGGAAAATTTTATGAACTTTAGCATTAACAAGATTGAAACTTTAACCTATGATGAAGCAAAAGCAATGGCAAATGATGAAATGATTATTAAAAATCATACTTGTTTATTTGTCGATTTAGGGGAAGATTTCGGCTACTCTGTATTGGTATTCAAAAATCAAAAGCATATTTATTTTGCTGATGATTATGAACTACACCATAAGTATTTAATTAAAGAAAACGGAAAAGATGGCAGAAAATTATTGAAAAAGGCTTATATTTCAAGTTTGAATAATAAGTTGTTTACCGATGAAGAATTAATGCAAGATGTATCATCATATGATGATTACAGATTAAAAGATTATTTTCTCCGTAATTATTGGATAATGCGATTTGATTATTTATCCATCTGGGGAAATGATAAAGAACTTTACAATCAAAAAAAGCCACAATACCCATTTTTCAATAATGTATCATTTTGCTATGTTGCAGATAAAAAAGTTGTTGAAGAAGCTAATCACATTTTAAAAAAACTTGAAAAAGGTTATGAAAAATTAAAGAAAAACAAAGAAGCATTTAGAAAAATGATTGCTTATGAATTAATCAATCACGAGGCTTGTATTACTGGCACAGCTACAGATGCTTTAGATGCTTTAGGTCTAAAATTTGACGACTTAACAGGTGAACAACAGGCTATTGTTAAGAGTGAATTAAAAAAACAAATTTTAAAAGATATGGTCTATCAAAAATAAAAGTTTGGAGTTATTTAAGGAATTAAAAAAAATTAAAACTTTTTTGAAAAAAGTCTTGACAGTTTGTAAAGGATTTGATATTATATAGTTGGTAAATGAATTACCAACTTTATAAAAGAAAAGGTGGAAAATATGAAAGTATTGTTGATTACACTTCTAGGGCTATATCTAATATTTAACTGTATTGTGGCTAGGCTTCTAGGAGCAAGAGGAATGAAAAAAAGGTTTATTGATGGTCAGTGTATCATCGGAAGAATTACCGCTAATATCTTTTATTCACCAGCTTGGTTTTTGAAAGGTGTAAAATTTGTGGTAGTTAAACTAATCAAATAGTTTTTTTACATAAGGTGTTTTAGCTGAGCTACCGGCTATACGGGCAGGAGGTTAAATAAAATGTTACAACCCGGAGTATATAAGGCAGATAAAGACGGATGGGATGGCTATGAATTAATTGTTGATATTAAAGAAACGGAAAAGTCTTTGATTTTGAAAATCATTGATTATAAATTTAGATATTCACCGGCACAAATTGATATGCTATTCAAAACAGATTTTGACCATATGAGTTATGAGGAACAGCAAAATATTAAAAATGGAAAATATCGTGCAGTTATCAAAAAGCAAGGTGGAGGTCACGCTTTGAGGTTATGGGGTGATAATTCATTTACTTTATATCCATACCAGTCTGGTATTCCTTTTTACTTTGTAAAGCAGTAAATAAAACTAATATTTTATTACAATATTAGTTGTAATTTTTAATAATAAATGATACAATAGAAAGGAAAATATTATGTATGATGTTATTAAAAGAATGATTATAAGAGCTAAAGAAAATAATGATTTTGATTTAGCTGATGATGTTTATGAAATCTTATCAACATTAGCCGGAACATTTAATGCTCCATCTGATTGGAGAGATATTGGCGAAAAACTAGTGGAAGAGTTCAGTTGTAATAACTGGATTATGGATAACTGTAAATTGTATGAATTTGAATGAGGTGTTTTAATGACAGGTAGGTTTATCGGAAAAGATGGATTGGAAAGAACAGTTTATACTGCAACTGTTCAAGATATAAAGATTCAAGGTTATTGCATATTGTTGAGTTTATCTAATGTGCCACACGCAAAGAGTGTGAATATTAAAGATATTTATTATGGCGGAAAAAACGGTGAAGCAAATATACTTGAAATAGGTTCAAAAGTGTTAGTGCAAAAGATTGATGGAAATTGCCTTTTAGAAAAAGTCACAATTTTAAGTTGCGGAAGTATTGAAGTCGATACTGAAGGAAATTTAATTAAGTGGTAAAATCTTTTAATTCAGAGTGACACCTGCCGAGCCGAGGCAGGTGGTAATGAGCCAGAGGGTGGTCACAAGCCCACCGGGAAAGGAGATACAAAAAAATGAAAAGATATGTAAGAGATAGCAAAGGAAACTTTGTTGCAGAATACGAAGTTTTAACAAACGAAGAAAGGGAACTATTTGTAAATGGTGAAAAGGTAGCACCTGAAACAAGATTTTCTCTTGAGGAACAAAAACAAGTTGATAATCTATGTGATGACTTCGAGGAAGGTTTTAATGAAGTCAAGGATGGATATGAATACTTGTCATTCAACAAATTCACAGTTCGCCGTAAAATCGGAAAATTAACACAGTTAGTTTAATGGAGGATGTTATGGAAAACATAGAATGTAAAAATTATAAAAAGGCAAAAGCTATAATTTTTTCTGATTATAGCGAATACGAGGAAGGAAAAAGTAACAACGGTGGTTGTTATGGTTATACCACCGTTTTTGAAAAAGTGCCAAATAAAGATATTTGGTATAAAAAAGAATACACCACAGGTGAATTTTGTCCATATTGCAGAAGTTTCTTCTGCTCTGGGGATTGTGAACAGGCAGAGTATGAAGAATCCCAGTCTTATACAAATAGGGATATTCTTCATCAACTGCACGGAGGAATAGAATTAGACGAAGAAATTTCTTTTGTCTATTAATAAAATTTATCTTTTATTGATAGGGTGATTTTATGAAAGTAAGATACATAGTAAATAATTATATGTTGGGTGCTAAAGTCCGAAGTACCCAGACGGAAAAGATTATATCACAAAAAAAGATTGATAAAAACAAAACTGAATTGGTTTATGATTTTATCAATATGAAAGAAAAGGAATTTTGTGATAAAGTGTTATCAAGGAAAGGAAAATAATTATGAAATACTATATTGTAGGAACAAGAAAATACAACACAAACCACACAGACTTTACGGATGAATGGACTGCTTATCAAGGCTTCGATTATGAGGAAGCAAAGAAAGCACTTGCAGAAGAACAGAGTAACTATGAGTGTTACTCAACCAAGCAAGAGAAAGCCACACACGAAGTATTTGGTGAGGTGTACGAACTACCTGACGACCTAGACACATCAGACGAGGATGAAATCACTAATGCATTGTGCGACTGCTGTTGCTGTGATGATTTTGAATAATTGAAGTTAAAAAAAGCCACCCGAAAGGGTGGCACAGAAAGGAAAATAATTATGAAAGATTGCAATGAACGAATTAATGAACAACTATCGTCATTTTAAAGAAGAAGTAAAGAAAAATTTCTTCTGGGATGATATGAAAGATGTTACCTTTGAAGTTGAAACTGGCTACGACAGATACAAAGATTGGGGTGGTCAAATATGTTCAAAAAATATTTGCTGAAGCTACTAATGTAACTGCTGAGAAATATGCAACTTCTTGTGAATATGGTGACGAATATTACAAATACAAAGCTGAAGATTTTGATGGTTACGAAGATGAAAGAGACGAAATCTATTGTCAAATCAATATGTTTTATGCTGATGATGATGATAGAGAATATGCTGAAAATCTTTGTTGGTTTGAAAAAATGGATGAAAATAAAATCCTTTTTAAAAATTGGCTATGAAAACAACAGGAGTGATAATATGAAATACGGAAAAGAATATGAAGTAATTAAACTTCAAGTTGATGGAAAAGGTTTAATTGCTAATTCAAAATTCAAGTTATTAGAAAATTCAGAGATTGTTGGTGTTAAAGATATTACTTTAATGGATTTTACCGATTGGTATATTATCAATTATTGCAAAGCACCAACCGATGAATTATGGAGAAACAAATTCTTTAATGAGGTATTACATAAGATTGAATTAGATTGTAATTCTTTATATGTTAGATTTACAAATAAGGTTATTGTTCAGCGTAATGGGGATTATCAATTATGTGCTAATGAAAAACATATAATTGAAGTGATTTCAACTTATAAAGCATTTCTCCAAGCTATGAAAAATAGGGCTAAATTAGAATACCTACCAACATATAAGAGAACTTATGACGGTTATGACTTTGAAGATGGTTCTTATTTATTGCAAGACGGCTCTGGTTATTTTAGTTTAAGTTATGATTTGGAAAGTTGCTATTTTAACTGGTCATTTGACGAATACCCAGATAAATTCCCTAGTGATTATCCAGAAGTGGTTAGCTGGAGAATATTGTGGTTAGACGACAAGGAATATAAAACAGAATTAATGGACTTGTACAATGATGATGATGTTGTACTTTACCTGAGTGATGAAAGCACTTGGTACGATTTACACGATAAAGTATAAAAATCAACTTGAAGATTGGTAAAATATTATTAAAAAAGCCATCCGAAAGGGTGGTACAGAAAGGAAAGTAATTATGAAAATCACAATGTACAAATATTACAGTAGCTTTGGAGATAAGTTCCATCAATTTGAACTTAACGGCGAAATCTATGACAAGGTTAACTTTGAGTTGGCTGACAAAACAAAACTTTACAGACTTGAAGAATGTAAAGATGGTTTTATCCGTATTTATTGGGATGATTACAACGATTCTGCTATTAAAGCAGAATTTAAATTGCAAAACTTTATTAGTGGTGACTTTGGTGAAAATCTATACATTAAGTTACCTTTATCAAATGGCAAGTTTATTAAAATCAAGGTTACGGAAGTAAAATGGGCAAGATGCTAACTGTTTTAAGACCTCGCACTTGCCGAGAGTGTGGGGTTACCTTTCAAGGAGGACCCCGTGCTTGGTACTGTCCTAGGTGTAGAGCTGAGCGACAAGCTCAACAGAATAGAGAGTACAAGCAACGAAAAAAGATGGGAAATGTAAGGATAATCGGACAGAAATACCCTTGCGAAATTTGTGGCAAGAAATACATTTTGTCAAGTGGGTTGCAAAGATTTTGCAAAGAATGTGCAGAAAAGCACTTGAAAGAGGTGGATAACAAGCAATCAAGAGATTGGAATAAGAGTCACCCAGAACAGATGGCAGAACATAAGAAGAATGAAAAAGAAAAAAACGAGGAAATGAAAAAAGAGGTTAAGCAAATTAAAGCTAGTCCTTCAGTTATTAAAGAACTGAGGGAAAAGAAAGGGCTATCAAAATATAGACTATCTGTAATGTGTGGGATGAATGAAAAGACTATCGCCCACATAGAAAAGCTAGAAGACTTATCCAATGTTAAATTAGGAACATTAGAAAAGATAGTGTCAGCTTTAGATATGACACCTATTGAATTTTTTAAACAACTATATACGAAAAGAAAATAACTATGTATGATAATATTTAAGACTAATTTACACGATAATGTGTAAATAAAAGTCCAATTTTATTTAGGAGGTAATAAAGTGCATTTATTAGTAGTAGTTTTAATTTTGATTGTTTGGGCTATATATGCCATCAAGGAAAAACTTGAACCACCGATGCCACCGATTGATGACACAGAAAAGTTTTTAAGAACCGTTCAGAACTTGCCAAATCAAAAGGCAAGACAAAAATATCTAAAAGATTTAAGGCGAGGAAAGAGGAAATTATAATGGAAAATGAAAAGTATAAAGCTCAAACCAAATACAAAAAGAAAAACCCTAGTAAGGTATATTCTTTATCTGTTTTCTTGACAGAAACCGACATCATTAACCAGATGGAAAATCAAGATAATAAAGCTGCCTACCTTAAAAAACTTATAAGAGATGACATTGAAAGGCAGTCAAAAGAAAATTAACTTAATAAGATTTCTCGCCCATCGTGGTGACACCTGCCACGATGGGTATTATTAAAAAAATATTAAAATGTTACGAAAAAATGCTTGACATTTAATAAGCACTATGTTATTATGATAATGGTAAATGAATTACCAACAAAACCAAACACATTTTATTAAAGGAGTAACAGAAAATGAGAAATCTATTAAAGGTTGCAAATGAATGTATGAAGGAACTTGATACTATCGGTATCGAGTATGGAAAGATTGTTAAGTGGGAAATCAATACTCGTGCAAAGAAAAGATGGGGTCAATGCAGAAAAGTACCTAATGGATTTTCTATTAATATTAATTCTTCCTTGCTAGAAGAAGAGTCTTGTCTTGATGGGCTAAAAGGCACTATAATGCACGAATTGCTCCACACCTGCAAATGCTGTTTTAATCACGGTGCAGAATGGAAAAGATTAGCAAGTATCGTTAAAAGCAAATATGGTTACGATATTAAAAGGACTAGTTCAGCCGATGAAAAAGGCGTAACAGTTGAATATAAACCGGTTAGATATAAGTATATTGTTAAATGTACTGAATGCGGTCAAGAAATCAAAAGAATGAAAAGATGTAAGATAGTTGACCATCCAGATTGGTTTTTATGTGGAAAATGTAATGGACATTTTAAAATTTTATTTTAAATAAACTGTTAAGAAAAATATCTCACCAGTGTATAATTTGCCGGTGGGATATGGAGGTAACGATTATGATTAAGATTATAGGATTAGAAAATTACATCATTCCGATGTACGGCAATAAAAGAAACCTGCCATACGGTGATTTGATTATTACCGATGGTATGACTTCAGTAAAAGTGAAAATCAAGGAAGATTTAAAAGGTCAATACATAACTTTTAATCATAAAAGATATTATGTATCAAATGTTGGCAGACTTTATTCACCAAAATTTGTATTTGAGGGAGCTTGTTATGAAAATTAAAGTTGATTACAGTTATACACAGAGATTTCTACCATCTAAAAGACACAGAAAACTTCGTTTTAGAGAAATGAAAGATACAATGGTTGTTAATATTAAAGAATTAACTGTTGATGAATTTCCCGTTGCTTTTATTGTACACGATATGACAAGTGTATGTGATGGTGCAAAATCATATGATGATTTTGTTGGTGGCAAATCTGAATTTAAAATGTTTGCTGAAGAAATTAGAGTTTATAAAGGGCAACTAAGAAAGCCGGTTCGCATTACACACGGAGCAGCAGTCAGCACATTATTTGAAGATTGTAGTTACATCATTGAAAATATTGAACATTGGCTGAGATTAACCGAACTTAATGATATTAATTCATTCCCATTTTCTGATAACAGTGATGAGTTTAATGAAAATTCTGTTATTGTTAATGATAACAAAGAAGAAATTAAAAAGCATATAAAAAATATGGCAAAGAGTTACCTGTATTATGATGGTAAATTCTGGAGTGTATGTGGTGAGCCAAGGTATAACATTACGACTTTTGGACTAGGGCATAATCACGGTGGAACAGGTTTCTTTATTACAGAATTTTATAATGAGAACATTCCTGCTAAAAATTATTTCAATGCATTACAGAAAGAAGAAGCTATTGCTTATGGAAAATCGGTTGCTTTAAATCGTGGTGATACAGAGTCAGTTGATGGATTAGGTGATTTTTGCAATATCGAAGTTCTTATGCCGGAACTTGTTAAGGTTAAACCAAACGAACAACACGGCGAGGGCAACAAATTTCTTAATGATATGGAAGATATTGTTGAAAGTACAAATGACTCATTGACCGCCGGACTATTATGTATGAGCTTAGCTTGTAAAGAATTGTAACAAAAGAAAAAAGAAGTACAAAATGTACTTCTTTAAATGGTGCGGGTGACAGGACTTGAACCTGCACGTCGGTGAACACTAGAACCTAAATCTAGCGCGTCTGCCAATTCCGCCACACCCGCATATGTTTTGTTTCAACAGTGCTTATTATATCTTATAATTTTCTAAATGTCAACACTTTTTTGAAAATTATAAACAAAAAAATAATTTGATAAAAATAAAATGACGATTTTAAAAAGGAGTAAGTTACAATGGAATTTAATTATGAAAAATTAAAGAAGGATAAAGAGGAATTTAAAAATATGATTGCTTATGAATTAAGTAATTACGAGGCTCGGATTACTGGTATGGCTACGGTTGCCTTAGATGCTTTAGGTCTAAAATTTGATGACTTAACAAGTGAACAAAAGGCTATTGTTAAGAGGAAAATTATTATGTCAAAAACAATTAAAGAACTAGCAAAGAAGATGAGTTGAGAAGGCAGATTATGAAAAAAGTTGTGATAACGAAAAACGATATGATGAAATTAAAATCCCAGCTATCATTACAATAGTTGGGTATGAAAGAAAGGAAAAATTGTTATGAGTTATTGTTTTAAAAATGTTGCTACCTTTGAAAAGATGAAAGAAGTGTTAAAGAAAAAAGACATAAAAATATCTAAAGGGAAAAATGATTCTCCTTCTTTTCCAGAATTTCTTTTGAAAATAGGTTATTACGATTATAAACTCAACTTTCTTGATGCTGATGAATGGAAGATTTCTTTCCAAAATGAATTAAATGAAGATATATCAATATATTTTCTTTCCTCTGGCAATAAAGTTGAAATTACACATCTTTTTGTGTATAAAAATGGAACACAAAGGCATTATCAAAGTGACAGGTATCTTAGAAAATGTAGTAGTTTAACAATGATTGTAAACGCAATGGTTCAACTTAATTATTTGCATATTTAAAATGGAAATTTTATTAAAGAGGGTTAAGAAAATGTTTATGCTGCTTAATATTGATAAAGAGAAAAACGGATTTGTTGACGGAACACATATAGAATGGTGTTGCGCCTGTTCTCTTAAAGAAGCAACAACACGAGCAAGAGGAACAGAAAAGGTGAATAGTAACCGTATAACTGTTGCAGTGGTTGATGAACTATACGATTCATACGCACACAACAAATATTACAAAAATTTGAAAAGACTTGATTTAATATAAATGGAAATTTTATTAAAGTAAAGGAGTTTATTATGGCAAAACAAATTGATGAAATTTTTAAAATACAAAACGAAGAAAAACTAATCGACAAATGTGTTGATTACATCATAACAGAATATATTAATGCTGGTGGACAGCTTTCTTACATTAATGCTGATGGACGGTTTTGTGAAGTGGATAGAAACTATACAGAGCGGACATTAGTGGGTATTCTTGAAAGAGAAGGAAAAATCTCTTTACAAAATTTTATGAATCATTGGAAACCGATAGTCGGTTAGTCAGTAAAAGAAGAATGGTAGGTTACGCATAAAAGGAGTAATTACTATGGCAAAACGAATTATATATTTTATGGAGAAAAACATCCACGGTGCTTGGGTAGTATATGGTGTTGCTGGAATTAAGCAATATTATTACTACACAAAAAAAGAAGCAAGGCAGAAGTACATTGATGATTGTAATGTGTTTTTTGAAGATAGAAGATAAAGGAGTAAAATATGTATAATCAGGAAAATAACAAGGATATGTTTGAAACATTTATGTTTCGTCAAAACTGTAACAAAATTAAGATGGGTGAATCCAAATTTTACACTCGCACTTACAATACAAAGTGTATTGTAAAATGTGAAATAATTGGTGATGTAGTGCAAGAAACCTACATTGAAAGCAACGGGAAAAATGTTTACATCGTTGTGTATTTAGACCATAAAGAAACTTGCAGAAGTTTGGTAGCTAAACTGTAATGTGAGATGTAAATATGATAAAGAAAACAGGAAAAATCTATCTTGAATATGAACACTTGGAATGTGACCCGGTTAGTTATAAGATTAAATGCTCAACAAAAAATTGTTTGACAAGATTAAATAACAAACTAGAGGAAACTTTTCGATGTTATGATAGGTATGAAGCGGAATATCTAAAACTTTTGGTTTTTAATAATGGCGATATTTTCATTGATTATGATGAAAATAAAGATTTAATTTTTCTTATGAAACTTGGTAATTTATTATCCAGTTTGACAAAGGAAAAGTTGGAATCACTATTAAATGATTTATTTTTTAAGGAGTAAAAATGTATTATAAAAATAAGTTTTTAGAAACATTTAAGAAATTGTGTGAAACCCGTGCCTCTTGGCAGGTGTGGGCAGACTTTGTAACTGCAACAGCTTGTGCTTTAGCCAACACGGTTGATAGAGGTGAACATTACAAAGAGCGAGAAAAAGAATATATTGAATGTGCTAAAAGAATTGGCGATGTTGAGAAAATGGCGGAACTATTTTCTTATGTTGTTTCAGCCCTTGAAGAAAATCCAAATCAGGATTTTTTAGGCTCATTATATATGGAGTTAAACCTTGGCAACCATTGGAAAGGTCAATTCTTTACACCATTGTCAATTTGTGAAATGATGGCTAAAATCACTTTAAGTGATAAGATTAAAGAAATCAATAATGATGGTTGGACTACTGTAAATGACCCAGCTTGTGGTGCAGGTGCAACTCTTATTGCAATGGCAAATGCAATGAAAGAAAAGAAAATTAATTATCAAAATAAAGCCTTGTTTGTAGGACAAGATATTGACAGAATTACAGGGTTAATGAGTTACATACAACTTGCATTAATTGGTTGTGCCGGATATATCGTTATTGCTGATACATTATGTAATCCGATTGTTGGCAAAGGTGCATTATTTCCTAGCGAACAAGAGGGTCAGGAAATTTGGTATCTGCCTATGTTATATAATGACATATGGTCAGGTAGAATAAAGTGGAACTATCTTGATTTAGTTTTACAGTCAATGTTTGATTGACAAAATATTACAAAACAGATATAATAGTAACTATACTACTTTTTATATCGGAGGAGTTTTAGTGGAGTATAGCCAAAATTTTGCAAAACAAGTATTAGAATTTAAAGAACTGTGGGATAAGACAAATCAGGCGATTATTGCTGATAGTGTAGAATATTTTCTTTTTAAGAAATATATAATTTGTGATACTAGCACAAGCAGAATTAAGAAAATAGTTGAAATAACAGGTAGCAAACAAGAAACAGTCCGTTCTTGGTTAAATAAAAGCCGTGAAAATGTTAAATTTCCACTATTAAAACTTTGTGAATTATCAGTTGCTTTAGGTGTTGATGTTGGTGAATTTTTTGAACCATACAAAATTATTATTGAAGATGAACAAAGTGAAATTGAAAATTCATAAAATATAAACAAACCTATAAAGAGTGCGTAAGGGACAAGCCCGTTGACCGTACACCAACCTGCATAATGTAAGGTGGTAATGCTTGGCTGATAGGATTATTTTATCCTATCGGCAACGATGGGATTTTTTATACACTCTAAAATAAATAAATTTTAAATTAGAGAGGAAAATTATTATGTCAAAAACAATTAAAGAACTAGCAAAGAAGAATGGTAGAGTATATGTTTATTTAGCAAATGTTGAACTTGGAACAAAATTCCTTGAACAAGCAGAAGCTGAAGGTTTTACATTTGGTGATGGTGTAAAGCCAACGGAACGACACTACTCAGAGATTATCGCCATCAATCACGACAACACTATTAATTATGTCGGTACTATTGGCAGAATTGCTTTTAGCAGTGGTGCAAAATCAATCGGTGATGAAGAACTTATCAAGGTTGATTATCAAAAGTATATTGATGGTGCTGAAGATTATCACTACCATAAAAATGTGGAGGTACAAAATGAATGAGATAGAGATTAAAAGATTAGATTGTTATTGTCAATGTAATTCTTGTATGGCTAAAAGCTGGAATGAAGAAAATAAAAATATGAAATTCATTGAAATATCTGTAAACCATAACGGAATTATATTGTGCGAGAAATGTGCTACAAAATTAAATAATATCTTAAATAATGAGGTAGATTGTAAATAAAATAAAAGAGTTTTTATTATCATAAAATACGCATACATACCTCATACTTGCCGAAATTTAGCCTGTATTCAATTTTTGTTGATTAAACGATAACTTTGTATCGTGAAAATAAAACTTGATACAGGCTATTTTAGACGGTGTGGGGGGATATAAGGGGGCAAATAATTAAAGACTTAATTAATTTCTTAATTATTAAGATTAAAATAAAATTAAATTTATTATTAAATATAAATTATTAACCCTTTTGACTTGTCTTAATACTATTTAAACGACCTAGAGAATTTTAAAAAAGTTAATAGGGTTAATATACTATTATTAAATTATATATACTATTATTTATTTTTATAAGAATCGTATTAATTTAATAATAGTATTAAATAAACATTAATAAGAGTCTTACATTAATACTATAAATTAATAAGTGTATTAAATATATAATTATATATTAATACTATAATATATAATATTAATATAAAAATCTAAAAAAATAAAAAAATAAAAATTTTATGAAAAAAGTCTTGACAGTTTGTAATCGTTATGATATTATAAAGATGGTAAATGAATTACCAACAAAAAACCAAACACATTTTATTAAACAAAGGAGATATTATTATGTTAGCAAATGTAACACTTAACGAAGCAAAAAGAGGCATTGAAATCAAGTTTGATTGCAAACCGGAACTTGCAATTATCACTGCACTGAAGGAAAATGGTTTCCGTTGGAGTGGCAAACAAAAACTTTGGTACGCAAAACAAAATGATGAAAGATTGTCTTTTGCAGAAACAATCGGAACTGTTTCAGGTACTATGAACTGTAACGAAAATAACAATTACAATTTATGGGATATGACCCAAACAGATGGCATTGAAGATAATTATACTAAAACAAAATTACATAGTGAAAAGGAAATCGCAAAGATTATCCGAAATCACATTAAATTAAGATTCCCTATGGGAAAATGGTCTGTAACAAGCGGAAGATTAAATATTAGTGTTCGCTTATTATCTTCACCATTTGCTAAAGAAAGTGATGAATTAAAGGCTATTAAAAAATATGTTTTAGCCTTTGCTGACAGTTATAACTATAATAACAGTGATTTGATGTCAGATTATTTTGATGTCAACTTTTACGGAAGTTATTCAATTCCTAGTTGGGATTATGAGCAAAGAGAAGCAACTGACGAAGAAATCAAAATTTCAGAAATGTTTGCTAAAAATAAGGCTGAATATGACAAAGCTGAAGAACTTCGCAAACAAAAAGAATTTGAAGAATATCTCAAGCAAGAAGAAATTAGAAAAAAAGAATACGAACAAAGAGAAGCTAAAAGAAAAGCTGATGAACAAATGGTTGAAAACAACCACACAATCAAGAATGTTGATTACACAATTAAAAATATGTTATTAAAGGCTAATAAGGATGACAACCTTGATAATACAGAATATTATGACGAGAAACCTACACGAAATACTTGTAAGGTGTCACGAGAGGTTCATTTTTCTCCGGATGTATATGAAGTATTTGAACGCACTTTGATGTCTGATTATTCATTTCTTGATGGTATGGGTGGTACTTATACAGATGACAAGCGTATTCAATCAATGGCTGATTATGAAAGGATGTCAGAAGCCGAAAGACAAACAGTAGAATGGTGCAATAACAAATGTGTTGCTATTTTCTCCGGTGATGAATTAAAACTGGTTATTGACCCACAGGGTTATAGTTATGCTAGATATGTTTATGTTATTGATAGTGAAAGTGAAAAGGTTGATAACTACAATACAGATTACGGCATTAGCGAAGAAGAATTTGAAAGCAATACAAAACTTGCTGAACAAATTGAAGAAGTAAGTGCTGATATTATTATTAATAATGATATTCTCAACACTTGGAATAGTGAAGATTTTGTATCATATAAGGATATGATGAAAGAGTGGATTTACAAGAATGATTTCAAATTTAATGTTGGTGTTGTTAGAGCTATTAAGATTGAGGAATTGAAAATTGCAATGTATAAACTATTAACTGAAGTTGATAGTGTAGCAGAACAATTTGCAAGAACTGATATTAAAGCTGGACAGAAATTAACAATCGTTCAGATTAATGATTTCGGTTGTTTGAGTGTATCAAGAGTGACATTTGAAGATTATATTGTTGACAAGTATGCACAATATGACAATGCGGTTAGATTAACTGTAAAACCCGAAAACAAAAGAAAGTTATATTACAAGTGGTTATATAGAGATGTGCTTGTATATGATGGTTGGCTAACAGTACCGGAAAAAGTCTTATATGATGTATATGTTAGTGATTCTGGTATGGTTCATAAGGTTTCCAAAATGTTGTCTTCTGATAGGGGACAATATGATAAGGTTCTTGAGTATTTTGCAAATCAGGGAATTAAACCTCTTGTGAATACTTATAAACCACAATTCTAATTAAAGAAAAAATTTATTGATGGTTCAAAAGGGTTTCGTTTGAAGCCCTTGAGAGCCAAATAATAAGGAGAATTTAAAATGTCAAAGTTTAATAATAATTATGAAGAATTTATTCAAAAGGTTGTTGAGGCTGAAACATCAGCTCTTAACTCAGAAAAAGGTCAAAAGATTTTGCAAAAACTTTACGATGAAGTAAAGAAGGAAAATCCGAACTTAACACCAGAAGAATGGAGTGAAACTAAAAAGCAATTTTTAGTTGTGATTTTCAAAGAAATTTTAAAGGAAAATCCAAACTTTACATCGCAGTTCATTGGACTTGTTAAAGAAGAAATTGCAAAGGAGAAGAAAGATGAGAATTAAAGAAATCATTTCACAGCATCGCAGGGATTTTGAGGCTATATTTGAGTGTGAACACTGCGGACATACCGAAACAAAAAGTGGATATGATGATGCAAACTATCATCAGAATGTTATACCTAAAATGAAATGTTCTAAATGTGGCAAGGTTGCAGGTGAAAATTACAGACCTTTGACAACGAAATATCCGGAAGGTATGCAAGTATAATGGAGGAAAATCAAATGAAGAGGCGTAAAAAAATGAGGAAGTATGAAGCAGTTTATAGTTTTGATGTGCTTGATGAAGTTGCAAACGGTGAAAGAATTTTATTGATTGACAGAGCAACAGAAAGTATTGACAGTTTAGACGAAATAAGCACAAAAGATTTAGCAATTGCAATAAAAGCTGAAAACGAAGATAACAGATATGAGTTTTACAAGGAAGTGGAAGTAAATGAGAATCTATCAGTATGATAGTTGTAACAAAGTTATCTCAAATCCACACAATGTTAAAATGAAAGAATTTTATGTAGGGATTGATACTGAATACTTTACTCGGATTAAAATTATTGGAGGAAAATCAAATGAAGATTAAAGCAGGTCAAGAGGAAAATTATAAGAGGTATGTTAAATTAAATAGTCAAGACCCTTATTCCAAAGCAACGGTGGAATATACTGAATGTTGGGCGAATTTAATGGAAGAAAAAATTAATTCTGGTTCAAAGGTTATTGACATTGCAACAAGAACATCTCAAGAAGCAGATACGGAAGGCATTACTGGTTTTATGTTTGGCTGTGCTGCACGAGCTTTGCTTTCATTTTGGGAGTATGGCGATAAATTAAAAGAATGGTGTGATAAATATTTTTAAGGAGAGTTATTATGGAAAAACAAGTTGATGAAAGTAAAATGTCACCGCAGGAATATTTTAATATTATCAAAAAGAGAAAACATACTATCACAAATGAACAATTACAAAAGGTGTATGATAATTGTCTTGAGTTGTTGAATAAGTACAAAATAACAGGGCAAACAACAGGAATGGATAAATTGTTATTTCATTTAAAATGTATTGAAAAAGAACAAGAAATTGTATCAATGGGAATTAACACTTTTATTTATCGTGATGATATTGAATTTTATATTGATGAGGTAGCCTCTGATGTGGTTAAAATTATTGATATAGAAAGTTATGAAAGAGAAATTCCGGACGATATTGTAAAAATTATTTCACAAGTCAAAGATAAATTTGACCAACTGTATATAGTTTTTACGGACTATACTGGAAAAGTTGAAAGAAAAGTTCAAAAAGAAAGAAGAAGAAAAGACCCTATTCTATTTGGAACATTTCAGGATGCTGAAAGTAGGAGTGTTATTGACCGTTTTTATTATCTTGGTGATTGGATAGATGATTATTGTGATTTAACACTTGATAAAATGGTTAATGAATTAGACCGTGTAGGGAAAAGAAATGTTGCTCATACAATTAGTACGCCTAAAGATATTAAAGAGTTAGAGAAGCAACTAAATTCAATACACAGAGTTGGCTCAAAATTCCGTGTTAAAGAAAGAAATAGAAAGTTACCTTGGTGGAAAAGATTGTTTAAAAGGAAATCTAAATGAAGTCTAATATTGATTTAACTGAAAATGAAATTTTTAGTAGAAAAAGACCCAGCGTTAGCCTGTATAGTATTAGAAGTCTTTTTAAAACAAAAGAACATCATTTTGATTGGGATTTACCCGAAATGGATAAATTAAATAGCGATGAAGATGATGTGGTAAAGGAAATTATTTTGACGGGTAATAAAACAAGCAGAAAAGCAAAAATACTTTTTACACCACAAAATATGCAGAATTATTGCCATTGTTGTGGAAGATTATTGTCAAAATATCAATGGGCTGAAAGTTCTGAGTTGTGCAAAAAATGTATGTTACATTATACAAAAGAGTATGGAAATAAAGTTCCTTGGAGAAATAAAATATATTCGTCAGAATCAACAAATATCAATCCACTTCTTTGGTAGAAAATATTATGAAAAAAGTCTTGACAGTTTGTAAAAAATTTGATATTATAAAGATGGTAAATGAATTACCAATTATAATGTAAAGGAGAAATTGATATGAGTGCTAATACAATTAAAGTTACACCATTATTTCAAAGTGATTCTGAAATTATTGAATTTCCAAAAGTGACAATGGAAAACACTCCAAAACTAAAGAAAAATGGAACACCCAAAAAGATTGTTTGTAACAAGAAAAAGGGCAGAAAATCGGAAGTATTTGCTATTGAGATACCTCATTTAAAGGCAATAACAAATTACTTTAAAGAGAATGAAATGTGGCAACACTATTTGATTTTTGTTTTATCTTGTAATATGGCACGAAGAGTAGGTGATACTTTAGCTTTAACTTGGGAATATATTTATAACCCATCAACAGGCAATATGAGAGATGACCTGCTTGAAATTGTAGAAGATAAAACTGACAAGTTGGCAAATCCTCATATCAATTCAGCTTGTAAAAAAGCGATAGATTTATACATTCAAAAAACTGGAATTGAACCTAGTGATAATGGATATAAAAACCCTATATTTATCCAGACAAGTGGTAATTATTATGGTAGAGTTTTAACCTATGATGGTTACAGAAAAGGTTTAAAAAAGGCTGCCAATCAAATTGGTATTGAATACAACATCGGAACACACAGTCCGAGAAAAACATTTGGTATGATAAGTAGAATGTTGCATCCAAATGATTATGACAGTATGGAACTTCTTCAAACTATTTATAATCATTCTGATACAAAAACAACTAAACATTATATTGGCTTGACTAGAAAAAAAGTTACAACTTATTATAATGATATGGGTTCATTTTTTGATGAATATGTTACAGGCGATAAGCAGTACAAAGATATTGCAGAAAAGCCGGTAATAAGCATTGAAACAAATGACCTGAGAGATATTATAAAAACTGCCTATATGAGTGGTGTAGAAAATTCTAATAATTCCAACACAGCAGAACATATTGAGGCAATTAATCAAATACTTCAAATGATTGAAAACTTAGCAAAATAAAATTTGAAAATGTTACGAAAAAATTCGTAAAAGTTATTGACAACGATAACGCCTTATGATATACTTATTATAGTAAAAAATTACATATTGGGCTGAAGGAGGAAATAAAAGTGTAGTAGCCCATAAAACTACATATGACATAATTCAGCCCTCTTATTAAATATTAAAATTGTAAGGTGGTATGAAGTATGCCAAGTTGTGTAAAAGTTAATACTCGTCCTCGCCGTGGCGAAATCTGGATGTGCCACCTTAATTCAAAAGATGGTAGTGTTCAGAATGGATATAGACCCGTTCTTATCTTATCCAATAACAAAAATAATACATATAGCACTACACTCAATGTTGTGCCTATAACTTCTAAAATGAATAAAAGAAAGTTACCGGTTCACATTGAGTTAAGAAACTATTGGGAATATGGCTTAAAAGTACCAAGTACACTTATGTTTGAACAAATAACAACTATCAATAGCGAACATTTATCAAAATGTATTGGTAGGGTTACAGATAAGGAAACATTGTGCAATATCAGCAATGCTATTGCAATTCAACTTTCTTTATCAGTTGGTGCATAAAATTTATTGAAAAAAGTCTTGACCTAATTTTACCGTAGTGTTATAATCATTATAATGTTATTTGTTAGGAGAATTAATATGGGTAAAATTTCCACAAAAGAGTTATTCGATAGATATTTTGAAAGTGACGATGCAAAAAACAGTTATATTGGTAAAACTAGAACCAATTTTGAAAAACCAGAATTTTTTGAATATGAAATGAAAATAGGAAAAGAATTTGTGGATATGAACACAGATGAATTAATTGGATTAATCGAAGTTCTAACTACAAAGAAGAAGAGTATCGATAAAATAAAGTTATCCAACGAATGTCGTTCTTATCATCAAGCTATCGTATTTCTTCGTAAGTTATATGATTTCTATATTAGAAATTATGAATTAAAACTTAATCCTTTTAATGAAAAAGAAATGAAAGCAGAAAAAGTAGTAGAACGTTTAACGGCTGGAAGAAAGGTATTGACTTATGACTATCTTTTGGAGTTGATAGAAGAGTTTAAAACTCATTATAAGAAAGATAGAGGCGAATACATCGAATTGATTATTCTTTTGTATTATTCTGGATTTAGAAGTGCTGAAGAAATAGCCTCAATGAAAAAAAGTCAGGTTAATCATAAAGATGGGACAGTAATACTTATGGGTAGAACGATTCATTTGACTGAAAGATGTAACTACCTATTAAAGAAATTTGCCGATATAGAAGTAATCGAAGGTTGGAGAACTTGTCATTTAATTTCCTATCGAGGTAGTTATTTTAAATTTATTTCTAAAACGAAAGGTAATATGGATGACAAAAAACCATCATATTTTTATGATAGAACAAATATTCAGATAACTTTGTATGCAAGTAAATATTTAGATGTTAATCTTGATTACCGTTCTATTTTTTGGTTAGGTTTTTATGACCGTTTTATTGAAAGATACGGTGAAGAAGAAGCAAATGCTATGATTACTTCTTTAAGAGATAATGATGCAAATGATAAAATAATATTATTTGCTAGAGATTATGGTATAATGGATGCCGTATCTCAAATAAAAAAAGAATTAAAGGTATTTATAAAAAAATAATTTAAAATACAGGTTGCCACGGCAACCTATATTTTATAACAGTTATAAACTGTCACGAAAAATAATAATACATTTATAAAAGTGGTGTAGGAATTATGGGCGTATATGTTTTAACCGATGGAAAAGGAAAATATATCAGGAAAGATATTCTAACAAATAAATATGTTCCCGTTGGTAGTTTCAAGGAGGCTCAACAATGGGATAGTCAAGTAAAAGCAAATTCGGTTTTGTATAATTCAGTTGCAAAAGCAGTTAGAAATAACTATTTCGTAAAGTTGATAGAAACGGAAAAAATAGTTGTAAAAGAAGAACTTGATAAGCAAAAAGAATTATGCAAGAGAAAAATTGCTAATGACAACATAGACGATTGGATTGGAAAAATTAATACAATAATTGATATATTATCAAATTCAAACGAGAGAAAAGAAATACTTACATTAAAGTTGAGTGATATTGACAAGGAAATTGTTGATATTCAACATTACATAGAATTTGGAAAATTCAACTGTTATCAAGGTTGGATGTGCTTCAAAATGTTGCAAAATGTTTTACAACAAAGAAGAAAATATAAGAATGAAATATCTGTCTTAAACTTAATACAAGAGTGCAAAGTTGATAAAACATCTCTTGAAAGTTTATTTGTGAAAATATCTGATATTAGAAATAAGTGTTATAGACCCAGAAAATTCCCTGAACTTTTTAATGGCAACAAGGTGAAGCACAATGAAACGGAAAATTAGATTATGGTTGTTTAATAACATACCAAGAATTTACAACACACCGTTTAATATTTATATTAGATGGCGTGATAATGAATACATATTAAAGAAATGATTTTATGGGAGGAAATTATATGGCATTAACAGGAGATTTTAGAGTTGCAACAGTAAAATTTATTAGTGGCTATGATAAAAACAAGGAATATGGTTTTGCTTTATATGATTATTTTACTATCAAAGTAAATGATTATGTACTTTGTGACACTCAATATGGTTATAATGTAGCGAAAGTTGTTGATGTGATGTCACAAGAAGAATACGGAAAATCAGTTACAAAAGAAATTATTTGCAAATGTGACTTTACTGCATATGAAACAAGAAAAGATATTCGCAACAGAGTGGAAACGATTAAGAAAAAACTTGACAAAAAAGTAGTAGAACATTTAACGGCTGGAAGAGCAGTATTGATTTATGACTATCTTAAGGCGGTTAAAGAAAATCAAAATATAGCTCTTTACAAGGCTATTGCAAAGAATAATACGGAAGTAGCTAATCTTTTATCCGAATATGAAAAATTATTAGATTTGAAATTTTAGAATATTGGAGAGGAATAAATGAGAGAAATTTTTTTTAGAGGAAAAGATGACCTAAGAGAAAATTGGATTTATGGTAGTTTAATTTCACACAAAAACTTTCTTCCGGAAATGGTGGATAGTAATATTGATTATATTACTTCTGGTAATTTATACGATGTTTCACCAGATACAGTTAGTCAAAAATCCGGCTTATATGATATTAATAATAACCCAATTTATGAGGGTGATATTGTAAAAGTCAATCTTTCTGAAATAACATCTTGTGATTTCATATGCTTAGGGAAAGTTAAATTTGGAATTTTTGAGCAAGATGGGTCTGATGGTGAATTTAGTGGTGTGAAATGTTTAGGGTTTTACATAGATATAGTTGTTGCAAAATCAAATAAGGAAACTTATAATACTACAACCAAGAAACTACCTTGGTTTACCCAAGAAATTAGTCTTGCAGAAGCAAATGAATATTGTGAAGTAGTTGACAATGTTTATGATAACCCTGATTTTGAAGCTTTAGCTCAAAAAGTTATCACCGAACAGGAATATGTGGAATTTGATGAATAAAATAGAGGTTTTATTGTCATTAAATCCCTAGAACTCCTCAATTATTGAGGGGTTAGAAGGACAAGGAGTTTAAAATTATAATAATGGAAACAAATAATTTAAAAACGGGAAATATTTTGAAGTTTAATAATGGAAGAATTGGTTTTATCATTAAAGACATTGATGCGGTATCAAGTAGAAAAAATGACTTAGTTATATATGTAACTGATGATGGGTATGGCAAATATGACGGATATGATTTCTTAGATGATATTTTAAATAGAAACGAAAACCCAATAGTCAAAATAGAGAGATTAAAACATAGCAAAAGCATTGGCGAATTATTTGACTATCGTTTCCCAATAGACTATATTTCAACTCAAGTAATTATGGATAAAACAGTCAACTTAACAATCGGTAGTAGATTTTATATGGTTTGCAATGCAGGTACAGAATGTATGAAGGTTGTTGAATTTATTATAGATAATATCATTATTAAGGATAAAGATATTTATTTAATTTCTGGTGGCAGAGAGTTTAAATATGATTACAATATCTTTAACACCCGAGAAAAAGCCGAAAATTTCATTCAAATAGAACTGAAGAGAATCAAGGGAGAATAATTATGTCTAATAAGTATTATGAAGTTTATGATGATGGTACAAAGAATTGGTATAGTGCTGATATTTCAACTTCCTACATAAGAGATAAAACGGAAGCATTTCTTGAGGAGAATAATATTTCTTATTATTGTTGCGAACATCGTGACGGTTGGCTATTTGAATGTTTTACAAATAAAGATGAAGAAATTATGCTAGACAAGTTCTTCAAAAAACTTGGTGTTTCTATATACGATTAAAGTAAAAATATTAAAAGCAAAGAGAGGAAATGAAAAATGTATTCTAATTTTAATGATAAAGAATTTGCAGATTTTGCTTGTGATGAATTAATGAATCCAAAAGCAGTAACGAGTTTTATGGTTGCCGAAGTGGATGATACTGTCAGTCCAAAGGAAACCCATTTATTCTTTTCGGTTAAAGACGATGAAGCAAAAGTTGCTATGTTGGCAAGTATTCTCAAACATATGTTTGTTGATGAAAACAAAGATATACTTATCAATGAAGCAATCAATATTGCAAATAGAAGTGCCGGAGTTGTTGAGTGCGTAGATTGATATGAGCAAATACATAGATTTAGATAACTTGCTATTGTTTGGGAAGTACAAAACAGAATTTAATGCAGATAAAAATGAATGGAGCAATGTTCAATTTACAGTTCCAATGGATAAAATAAAAACTTTATCTGTTTTAAATATTATTATTTGTAGTGAATGTAAATATTATAATACTGAAAATAGCATATGCAAAAGATTTGTTGATTATAGACCGCCTGATGGTTTTTGTAATTATGCGAAACAGTATAATTTGGAGGATTAAAGAATGACAGGAAAAATAATTGTGGGTTTTGTTTGTTTTATTTTGGGCGCTGTATTTGGAATTATTATTATGTGTTTGTTAAAATCCGAATCAATAAATTCAATAAATGCAAAAGCAAATGTCAAAGGAGATGGTAATATGGTTGCCCAAAATATACATATTAAAGGTAGCGATGAGGTGGTTTGTTCTAATTGTGGGTATCACCATTCAGATGGCAGTGAACTTATCCAAGGTTACATTTGTCCCAATTGTCGTTGTGAGATAGAGGAGTATATGTAATTATGGATGATTCAATATGCTTTAAACTTGGAAGTGAAAATTTGTATTCAGAGCAAATGCTTGTTGAATATAATGATGACCCTGTTTTCTATATTTGTAAGTCACAAAATGACAATTATTATGTGGTTTTATGCTTAGATATAGAAGTGGGAGAATACACAATAATCAACCCAAATGTTCGAGATATATTGCTTATGTTATATGGCAAAATTCCAATGAGGGATTTATATAAGAGAGTAAATTCATTTTGGAAAGTTTCTGTCGGAAAAGAAATAAAGGAAGATATTGTTGTTGAATACGATATTAAAGATGTTGACAAAAATATATTACCATACGAGGGTGAATATTTTATAATTCACAATCAAGAAATCAAGGATTATGTTGCGAAATTGGAAAATAAATATCATATTAGTGAATCTTGATTAAAGAAAGGAATTTTAAAATGCTAACAACTACCAATTATAGTTATGACAAATTAAATAAGCTATGCTCAGTAGTGAGAAATCCTACACAGGCAGAACATTTACGAGGAACTATTAGAGATAGTGCCTTAAATAAGAATATTACAAAAGAAGAGCAGAAAGAACTATTAAATGTGCTGAAAGATAGAGGTATGATGTGATGAAATTGAATAACATTAAGTCAAAATTTATTGCAACTATCATTGCTATTGCACTAGTTGTTGTAGTGCTATTTTTTAGTGGGTGTAGCACAAGTAATAATTCGGTTAAAGCCAGTAATGATGTGTTTATAACGGTTTCATCCGACCGTATTTATGATGTTGTATATGATAAAGAAACAAATGTTATGTATGTGAGGTCATATATGGGTGTTTTTAAAATGTTAGTCAACGCAGACGGCACACCAAAGTTATATAAAGGAAAGTAAACTATGGATATTGATGATAAAACAGAAAGAATTTTTAAATTGAAAGATATTGATTTTGGAACTTGCTTTAAATTTAGCAATACACAAACTAATATTATTGAAGGAGATTTGTTTGGTAGATACCTTATGAAAGTTAGAGGAGAAGTTTTTTCTTGCAATAACTTTACTAAAGTAGTAAATGACACAACAAACATATTAATTGTTGATTTATCAAATGGAGAAGTATTTTCGGTAGTTGGAGATGCTTTGGCAAAACCTTTAAAAGCGAAAGTTGAGGTAGGACATTATGATTGATTTGCAAAAAGTCACGATTGATTTACAAGCAACGGAACATATAAAGCCAATAAACGAAATATCTTATGGCTCAATTTTTGTTCTCGGTGAAGAATTTCAGGAAGATAAATTCCTTGGTGTGAATAATGTTGTTGTGCCGGAACTACTTGAACAACCATTAATGAAGGTAAGAATATTTATGGATAGCAATTTTGAAAAATATAACTTCGTTGTTGGTTTATATGATGGTAGTACTTATGCAGTAAATAAAAATTTCAAGTGTAAGTTAATTGAAATAACGAACTTGTCAAAAGTGGAGGAACAATAATGAAAATAATTGACAAGAACGATACTAAATTTATGTTCCCAGAAATCAAAGATATTATTGATAAATATTGTGTGTCTTATGAAACAAAATCATTTCCATCAACCAGACCCTCATACAGTTATTTAGAAATTGCCTTGTATATTAAAACACCTATTGTTATACAATTAGTGAAATTACATTTGTATGACAAAAAAGATAATTATTTAAAAGCAGAGCCTTTTAAAAATTTAACTGCTTTAGATTTTGCAATAGCACTTGAAAATTTTCTTAACGAGTACGGCGATGATAACGAGGAGGAAATTGGTTATCTAGTAAAAAATATGATGAGTATAAATGAAAATACAACCATCAAAGAAATTCTAGATAGTTTACAATTCAAATTTGATATATTAGGGAAACTTAGTGATGATTTAACGAATAGATTGTTGCCTTATTGTGATGTTGACAATGGTATTAACAATTATAAAGTTCAACAGTTTATGATGGAAGATTAAAATTAGAGTTTTATTTATAGAAATGATAGGTGATTAAATTGATAACAAACGAAGGAACTCAAACTTCTACTACAAAAGAAACTATTGATTATAAAACAGGAAATAGAACTATTACAAAAGTCTTTGATAGAAGAGAATGGCGTGTATATATTGATATTCATTTTTTAGATTCATCTATTTCAGACTTAATGATATTTGGTAAGCCTTTTCCTTGCCTTTCCTTTGTAATGAAAATATCAGCCACAGAAGATAAAATATTTGGTTATACAGTATGTGTTCAACTTAAAGATAATAATAGTGGTTATATTTATAGAGGAAACGGCAACAGATATTTAACAAAGAAAGAAATGTTGGATAATTTTAGACTTGTTATAAATGAAACCATAGATATGTCAAAAGGTCAGGTTTATTTTGAAGATGCTATTAATAAATTTAGCGAAATGGGGTTTAATTTACGTTGAATGATAAAGGGTCGTATATTTTAAAGGAAGAACTTGAAGATAGAATTAGAGGAATTGCTAAACAATTTATTAGTAAGAAAGGAAAGAATAATTAATGAATGGTTTTAAAAAGAGTGATTTAAAAACAGGCTACATATTAACATTCGATGATGACAGAAAAGGAATTGTTATTAAAGATATTAACGGCGATACATCGCAATCTTTAATTCTTTTTATTAAAGACAATAAGGTTGATGATGTTGTCTGTTTGGATACAACATCAGATGATTTATATTGTCGCAAAGGAGCATATAGAGAGAAAAACATAATCAAAGTTGAGAAATTAGAAGATGGGTATTTATTGGGTAGATTCCTAAAACCATCTTGGAATTTGCTTGATATTAATTCTATTCCTAAGAAATCTGTATATAATAGAGAATCAGTTTTACGCAAAGGTGATACTTTTTATACAATAGGAGATAATAAGTCATCTGTTATTGAATGTGCTGTTGATGATATATATATTAAAAATGATACAACAGTGGTAGTTGATACCAAAGGAAATGAATATGATACTTGGGGTATATATGCCACTGAAAGAGAAGCTGTTAAAGCCTATTGTATATAAAATTAAGATTTTATTAAAATAAAAAGGAGTATTAAGTGAAGCGAGATAGAAGGAACATCGTACAGAACCAACTTTTAAAGTGTCATCCAAAGTGTCAAAAAGAACCTTTAGAAAGTCTTGGACTTCTTTTGGTTTTGCTGATAAAAGTAAAGTAAACAATGTGCAATTTATGACAACAAAATCTATGAAAATGGTGTAATAAATGAATGAAAACAAGCAAATGAATATTAGTTAAAAAAACAAGGTGGAGCAATGGGATATTTATATATTTACTCAGCAATGAATGTGGCTTGTTATGTTATTAATTATTGTAACAAAAAGGGTTATTTAATACACAACCTAAAGTTAAATACATATTTATATTTTATACAATTTGAATTTAACAAATTCAATAGAATTTGTTTTATGGAGCCTGTTATAAAATACGGAAATTTGTTTATAGTTAAAGAAATATATGACAATTTTAAAGGTCAAAATACCACTATTCCTCCTCAATCTGAGTATGACTGGTTTGATGAAGATACTTGGAGAATACATCATCACATTATAAGTGAAGAAGATATTGATAAAAAAGATAGGCGTTTAATCGAAAATATTGTAGAGGAATTAGAAAAATATTGGTGGATTGATTTAGTAAGAATTATAAAACATAAAGAGGACGAAGGAGGTATTGTTACTTATAAAAATGATGAAACAAATGAATGAAAACAAGCAAATTGCCGAATTAATTCATAGACTGAGTATTAGTTAAAAATAGTAAAAAGAGAGGGGGGTAGCAATGAAGCACATACCTATGAAACCAATTCCCAAAATGTCACAAAGAACCTTTAGAAAATCTTGGATGTCTTTTGGTTTTGCCGACAGAAATGAAGCAAACTATTGTGTCAACTTTATTAAAAGCCGAAAAGGAACTGTTAGTCGTAGATTGTTTATTGAAGTGGCTTGGCATTATATGCAAGATTTAAGTTTATATATGATATGTAATGATTTTGATTGGCTGTCAAATAATATAGAAGATTTATTATATCGGAATAAATAATGAGAGGTGATAAAATGATTATAGTATATTATCGAGATAAAGAAACCGGCAAGATATTAAGATGTCACGATAGTGAAGGTTGTACCCTTCAGCAATTAAAAAAGAATAAAGAAAATTTCTCAAAAAGATATAAAGATATTGAGGCTTTTATTGAAGAAATTGATAATAACAGTATTATTGCTTATTTGTACAACCTAATACAAGAAGAAAAGCAAGAAAGAACAGACTTTTTAAAAAAGTTGAGAAGTCAGTGTAACAAGCTAAATGAGGATATTGAAGATTACTTTGATAGCGAAGGTGTGGAATATGAATTGTAGATTATCCGATAAAAGGTCAGTAAAAGGAGAAAAAAATAATGCTAATTAATCGTGAAGAACTTTATAAAAGAATTGAAAAATTTATGGATGAAGATGAATATTATGGAGAATGGGAAGATTATATTAGTTATTATGATGGAGAAATTTTAGACATCATTGAGAATTTTCCCGAACCTTCTAATGGGAAAGTACATAGTAAATGGAAAGTGCTAAAAAAGAATAAAAGTGCTTTTTTATTATATACTTGCGACAAATGTGGGGCAACTTTTAATAATGGTGATAATGAAGTTGAAAGATTTTCTTATTGTCCGTGTTGTGGAAGCGAGATGATTAAATATGAATTTTGATGATATAAGAGAAATTATTGATGGATGGTTTATCAATTCAACTAGGGATGATGCCGATATTGCTAGGTTATATGCGATTATTTATCTTTGTATAGAAGAAAATATCGAGAAATATTTAGGAAAAGGTGGCACAAAAAATGAATAAAATAATTAAGATAGTCAACAATGGGCAAATTACATTTATTAATATAAATGCAATTTGGTATATTCTCTATGGTGACCTCTCACCAGACACTATCCTAATTGTACTTGACAAAGATGAGTTCTTTCATATTAAGTGGAGAAATAATCTGGAAAAAGCAAAAGAAGAATTAGATAGAATCGAAAAATTTTTACTTGATGATACTACAATGTTAGAGGTAAGAAATGACTAATTGTAGTATTACAAAGAATTACATAATTAGTAATTTCAAGAATTAAAGATTACAAAGAAGATAAACGAGATGGATATAAAGAAGGGAATAGATAATGAGTAAATTTATTAAGGTTGATGAGATTAAGCAAAAAATTAAAGAACTGAACTTTGATATAGGTGATTATTACCTTGATGAAGTTATTGCAAAAGCACTGTTCAATAAAGCAATAGCTAATTGTAAACAGTATGAACTTGAACCACCTAAAAAAGCTAAATGGCTTGAAACTCGTGACAATAATAAAAAGAGATGTAGTAATTGTGATTTTATTTTTATGATTGCAACATATCCAGCTTGTAGTGCTGATTTTTGCCCTCATTGTGGTGCAAAAATGGATATTAGATTAAAGGAGAAAAATAATGCTTGTTCCAGCAATACTTTATAAAAATGAAATTCTAACAAAAATACAGAAATATAACTACACCGAAGATATGATGTATTATATAGGCTATATCGGCAATTCATTACCTTCCATTGAAGAAAACAGTGATGGTAGTATTTATCAATATGCTATCGTTGATGGTGGTAAACTGATAGGCTATTTTACATATAGAGTAGATTGGTACTCATCTTGTGTTTATGATTTTGGATTGTTTTCGTTTGACAGAAACAATATCACAATAGGACTTGATATTTATAGAGAGTTAAAAAAGATAATTAACGACTATCATATTCATAGACTCGAATGGCGAATGATAGGTGGAAATCCTGTTGAGAAACATTATGATAAATTTTGCCAAAAATATCGTGGCAAAAAATATGTATTAACTGATGTGTTTAAAGACAGATGTGGAAAATACCACAATGATGTTATTTATGAAATTATATTTTAGAGGATTTTAATAAAGAGAGGTTATTAAAATGGTATTGATTTATTATAAGGACAAAGAAACAGGTAAAATATTAAGTTTTGTTGAAGCAACATTTTCAACTGTTGAAAAGGCAAAAGAATTTCTTAATACAAAGAATATTATTACCGAAATGGATGGTGTTGTAACTTGTATTGATGAAGTTGATAATGATAGTCCTATTGCTTTTTTCTATAACCGCTATATTAAATTAAAATATGAAAAAGAAGAAGCATTAACTGATTTACAAAAAACAATCGAAAATAGGGGGGTGATTAAATGAATGTCAACAGTGAAAGAAAATATGTCATTGTATGCAACGAGCATACGGCGATATTTAAAGACGCCTTGCTTTTTTGGGGAAGTCTTACGGACGATAGCAGAGAAAAAAGGTCTTTTGGTGGATATACTTGCCAAATTGACAAGTGCGAAAGATACACGAGGAAAGAACTTGAAGAATTTAGAGGCGACCTTAAAGCAGAATATCCGTTTTTTGACGAACTTAAAAATGAGCGTGATTTTTTCAGAAAAGACGAAGTGTTTATAAGTATTGATGATTTAAAAGAAAAATTACACTACCGTGAATTTAAAGTTTTGGCGAGGTGAGAAAATGACACCTAACGAGTATAGGCGAAAGCATAGATGTCAAACTTGCATTTATTGGAAAACGACTATTAGCTATGATGATGGTTTGACAATGACTATTAGCTATGATGATGGACGTAAATTTTGCGAAGTAAAAAGAAAAGGGACAAAATATAATAGTGGCAAATTTTGTAAATGCTACAAAGCAAAGGAGCTTAAATAATGAACAAAGAAAATTTTATTACTTCATTAAAAAATACAATAGAATTAAAAAAATTAATTATTGACAATCCTAAATTGCCTTTATTGATTTTCCATTGTTGTGATGATTTTGATTGGATGACTTCTGATTATATGCAAGTGGGTAAAGTAACAGTTTGTAAAATTGATAAAGTAACTGAACTTAATGATACATATGTAAGTATGGATGATTATGAAGAAGAAATAAGATATAGAATGGAATATGATTACGAATATTTTAATATATCTGACGAAGAATTTGATAAAATTGTTAAGAAAAAAATAAACAAAACAAAGTTTATTAAAGCTATTGTGGTTTATGTTAGATAGGAGTGAAGAAAATGGAAATTAGGAGAGCACTTGAAATCATTGAAGAAGAAATGCCTTTCACTAGTGGAGTTATTGAAGAAGTAATGGAAGTCCTTAGAAATGTTGTTGAAAAGCAGACACCCAAGAAAGTGATATTAAATAAAGAATATCCACTTTATAAGCTTTGCCCTAACTGTGGAAAAAATCTTTTTAGCTTTGCTAATGGTTGGGAATATACTTACTGTCATTATTGTGGACAGAGGTTAGACTGGAGAGATGAAAGTGATTGATTGTAGTAAAACTGAAAATTTCTTGAAAGAACAGAGTCGAATGTGTATAAAGTACAGAAGCTACCCAAATGCGTGTAGGGAATGTCCTTTATCATCTTGGAATAACAAAAGTCCTAAAGGTGATTTAATTACTTGTTGCGATATTCTATCTAAAGAGCCACAAAAGGCAATAGAAATTGTACAAAAATGGAGTAATAAACATCCGCAAAAAACTCTTTTAACAGAGTTTTTGAAGCATTATCCTAATGTAGAAATGAGCAGTGACGGTTTTCCTGACTATATTTTACCTTGTATTTTAGGACTTGTAGAAAAAAAAGACATATGTAAAAACAGGTGTTTTTATTTTTATGACAAAGACAAGAGGTGTCGTCCTTGTTATGATTGCTGGAATACGCTCGTTGAAGAAAGTGAGGAAACAGAATGAATTTTTCGGTTACTACTCAAGAAGTGCAAAAAATATTGGATGAAAATTTGGCAATAATTAATTTGGTTGAACCTCAATTTAATTCATTGCGTGAAGGTTATACTTTTCTAATTGACGGAATGGAAGAAATAGATGAAACAACAGATTTATTAAAGGAAAGAACTAAAGAAGTGTGGAAGTCAATTAAATATGGCTTTAACACAAAAGATAAAGTCAAAGATTGCAAAGATTACACAATATGTTTAATCAAAGAGGCTCTTCGCCTTGGGTCAATGTGTGACAAATTTTTAAATTATATGAGTTAATGGTGGCTAAATGAATAAGAACAGTGTTATTAAAAAATTGCCAAAAGGCGAAACTGTAATTTTAACATATGTGAATGATAAAGGGAAAACTTTTATAACCACAATAGATAGAGATAGGAAATATTATCTCTACGAAAAATTGGATAAAGAATATAAGTATTTAAAAAGTAGGAGTAATGACCCACTATTTAAAGAGTGTTACGAACAGTAGAAAATATATGAATACAATTTATTGTGCAAACATAGTAGTTATTTCTTTATTTATTGTTTTGTCAATAATTATGTTAATACAACATATTATTGAAAAGCAAAATGTAAAAATAACAGTTACAAACATTATGTTTATCGCTATTTCATTATTTATTGCTCGTGAAATTGCAATTTATTTTCCAATATGTGGCTCATATTAAATCAAAAAAAAGAAATGATGATGACCAAAAGAAAATTTGGAAAAATAATGGCATTGTAATATATCAATGAGAAAAAATTAAAGGAGTTATATGTGATATGATTAAATTTATTGACAAAAAGAATAAATTTATTGAAGTATTTGATAAAAATACAGGGTTTTATGTCCGAACTGGTGTTATTGAAAATGGAAAAGATACAGGTGTTGACCCATTTATGAGATGTTTTCCGGCATTAATTGATGTTGGAATTATGAATAAATGCGTTTGTGCAAAGAAATGCAATGTTGATTGTTACCAAAGAGCCATTGACCGTTGTGGAGCTAATATGTCATTAGAGGATTACAAGTCCATTCTAGAGCAATGCAAAGGTAAAACATTTCAATATGCTTTAGGTGGTGCAGGCGACCCAGATACTCACGAACATTTTGAAAAAATTCTAAAGTTATCAAACGAATATGGCATTGTGCCAAACTTTACAACTTCGGGAATTATGATGACTGAATGGAAGGCAAAACTTTGCAAGAAATATTGTGGTGCAGTTGCAGTATCTGAACATTTTGCCGATTATACACAAAAAGCCATTGATATGTTACTGTCAGCCGGTGTTAAAACAAACATTCATTTTGTGTTAAGTAAAAATTCTATTGATTATGCTATTGATAAACTAAAAAATGGTGGATTTGATAGCCGAATTAATGCAGTAGTATTTCTACTTTATAAGCCTATTGGTTTGGGTAAGAAAGAGAATATCTTAACAATGGACAATCCGAAAGTTAAGGAATTTTTTGAATTAGTTGATAAGGACAATTATCCACATAAGATTGGTTTTGATTCTTGTTCTTGTGGTGGTATTGTAAACTTTGCAAAACATATTGATATGAATAGTATTGATTTTTGTGAGGGCGGTAGATACTCAATGTATATTGATAGTCAAATGAACGCTATGCCTTGTTCATTCGGTAATCAAAACAGTAAGTATTTTGTTGACCTACATAAATATTCTATTGAACAGGCTTGGAATAGTGATGTGTTTAATAAATTTAGAAACTCACTATGTAATTCTTGTCCGAGTTGTAAAGATAGAGCAATGTGCGGTGGTGGATGTCCGATTTGCAGAGATATTGTCCTTTGTGACAGAAAAGAAAAGGAGTTAGTATAATGAAAATTAGAAACGATTTTGTAACTAATAGTTCTAGCAGTAGTTATATTGTGGCGTTCAGGAATAAAGAATTTGATAAAGAAACTGTAAAGAAATATCCGATTTTAGGTGCATATAAAAAAATTATCCAAGGAATTATTGATTGTACCGGTGAAGATACTTGTGAAGCTGAAGTATATAAAACCAAAGATGAATTTGATAAAGAGTTTATATCAGATTTTGGGTGGGATAATGACACTATTGAAGATATTCTAAAAGATGAAGATTATTTGGTTAATTATTATAATAAAGCCATTGACTATTTAAACAAGGGATATTATATTTTTGATAAATCAATTTCTTATGATGATGGTGCAATGTCTGATTTAATCAAAATTATAGCTAAAGATAATGATGATTTTGTAATTTTAAGGGAGGTAGAATAATGAAAGTGAGAAGCGATTTTGTAACAAACAGCAGTAGCAGTAGTTTTATTCTGGGTTTCACCTCAGAGAATAAAATTAAAGATGAATTATTAAAAGATTCTATGTCAATTTTGGTTGAAAATATTGTATTAGATGATGTTCTAACAGCCGAGAAATTCGGGAAAGAAAAAGTTGAAAAAATTATTAGAGATGAATTACAATATATCGCTCGTTATAGGGTTATGGATAAGTATGAAATGGATGGCTACAACTTCGATTTTGTGCATAATTATATTGATTCTGTCGAAGGCAAGAAGGAAATCGAGAAGTACATTCAGGATATTGTTGATAAAACAATGAAAAGAATTAAAGAAGATAATCTTAGTGTTTTCGTTGAGGTAGAATATAGCGATGATTGGATAGATGAACAAGCCTTAGAAAGAGATATTATGCCTTATCTAAAGTCAACAGTCATTGATTTTAGTCACCATTAAAGTATAATGATTAAGGAAAATTTTCAAGATTTTTAAAATTTTCTTGAAAAAAATCAAGAAAAAGTATTGACTTTCAGATTTTTATATGGTAATATATAAACACATTAAGAAATGTTAAGAAAATATAAGAAACGAGGTTAGAAATGAAAATTAATCTTATTAATGACTTGCCGGACGATATTAATATTAAAGTTTTGCAAGATGATGATATTTATTCTTTAACCATTGATGATACCAACGAAGAAAAGAAAACAAATGAAATTAGAACTTTAGGTGATTGTGGACTTGGTGAATTTATTAAATTAGGTGATAGGGAATATGTGGTGTTAGGTCACGATAATGATACTACGGCAATAATTACCAACAGTTCAGTAACTGTTATGTCCTATGGTTCTAATAGTAATTATATTGATAGCCAAGTAAGAGAATTTTGTAATGGTGAATTTTATGAAGAATTAGCTGATACAGTAGGAAAGGAAAACATTATACCACATAAAGTAAATCTAATGTGTGATGATGGCACAAATAAGAGAATGTATTGTGAAGATAATGTTTCAATTTTAACTGATGACAAATATCGCCGGTATAGAGAGTATATCACGGCAGAAGATAAAAGTTCTTGGTTAGCTACAGGTGTTTCTACAATTTGTGAAAATGAAACAGACAATGTTTGCATTGTTGGAATAAGTGGTACTATAAGTAATATTCCATTTTGGTATAATAGTGGTGTTAGACCATTTTGTATATTAAATTCATCTGTAATTATTTCATAATTTTTTAAAAATGTTTTGAAAAAAGACTTGACATTTAATAAAAGATGTGATATACTTTAAGAGTAGTAAGGAAAAGAAATATTTTTTTACTAACTATAAACTGTTACGAAAATTACAAATACAATATTGAGTAGTGAGTAAAAAGCCGTATTTGATTTGCCATTATCTTAGCTAGTGTGGCAGGAATTAAAGTATTAGGTGTAACGGGTGCATATCCTCACGAGAGAGGGTGGAGCGGTTCGACTCCGTATATACTTATCCTTAAAATTATCGAATATGAAAAAGCAATGAAATAGAATTAGCAAAAGAATTAGCAAGATTAGTTGGTGCGTTGCGTACGGACAAAACCGACCATTGCTCCTATGGGTGAAAGACCTATGGCTCAATTTTTATATAGATGAAATATAAAGAAATCAGAGAGGTAAATAAATGACATCATTTTTTGTTCCGATTGGGATTACAGTTGCAGTAATCGTAGCAATTATTATTTTCTTGTGCTTAATTTATAGAGTTGCAGATATTGACAAAGCATTGATTATTACAGGTGGTAAAGAACCAAAGATTAAAGTATCTGGTGGCTCATTCGTAATTCCAATTTTCCGAAAGGCTCAATATTTTGACTTATGTATGCTAACCGTAGCTGCGGATAGTGATGAGGTAAAGACAAAAACTTCAGTTCCTATTGTAATTGATTGGACTGCACAAATTAGACCAGATACGAATGATATAGATAATTTGAGAAAAGCTATTATTTCATTTAAAGAGAGAGGTCAAAACGGCATTGTTAATGATGTTAGATTGACATTAACCGGTGCGGTACGAGATATTGTAGCATCAATGACACCTGAAGAAGTTCTTCGTGATAAGGTTGCATTTGCTGATAATGTTAAGAAAATTGTTTCTGATGAAATGGTCAATATGGGAATGGAACTTGTATCTCTTAATATTCAGGATATTACAGATAACAATGGTTATTATGATAATATCGCTGCACTTGATATGGAAGATAAGCGTAGAGAGGCAGAAAATAAGAAGGCAGTTGTTGGTCAAGCAATTCGTACACAAAATGCAGAATCTGAAAAGGTTGCATCACAGAATGAACTTACATCAAAACTTGCTGTTGCTGAAAAGCAGAGAGATAACAACCTAAAAATTGCGGAGTTTAAAGCAGAAACCGACAAAGCAAATGCAAATGCTGAAATTGCCGGTGAATTGCAGAGAACTATTAGACAACAAGAGGTTGCAGAACAACAAGGTAAGATTGAAGTTGTTAAACAGGAACAAGCAAATCTTGCAGCAATAAAAGAAAAGGAAGTAATTGCTACAAAGGCTGAATCGGAAAAACAAAAAAGAGAAATTGAAGCAGAAGCAGAAGCAAATGTTCGTAAAGTAAATGCTGATGCAACAGTACAAGTTGCTGAGAAAGAGGCAAGTGCTACAAAAATTACGGCAGAAGCAACGGCAGAAAAGACACGAAAAGAAGGTACAGCTATTGCAGATGTTACAAAACAAAAGGGTATCGCAGAAGCTGAAGTTATTAGACAAAGAGGTATTGCAGAAGCGGAAGTTGAAAAGCAAAAACTAATGGCACAAGCCGAAGGTGAAAGAGCATTAGCAGAAGCTAGAGCCTCAAATGAAAAGGTCAACTTTGAAATTGAAAAGTTGAAGATTGAGAATGAAGCTAAAATTACTATCGCAACAAAGACAGCAGAAATTATGGCTAATATCGGTCAGAACGCAGAATTTGTAAATATTGGTGGTAATTCTAATGGTGAAACAGGCAATGTTCTCATTGACACACTTTCAAATATTCCAACACTTATGAAAAAGTTGAATGTAGAAAATCAAGCACTTAATGGAAAATCATTAAATGATGAAGTTAAGAATTTGGTTACAAGTGTAGCAGAACCTATTAAGGGTTTACTTTCAACAACTACAAACACAACTATAAATAATGTTGAACAGAATAAGAAAAAAACTACCGATGATAAGACTACATCGGATGAGCCTGTTAAAGTTGATGAAGAAAAGTAATACATAGTCTTAATGGTTATAAGATATAATTTATTTTATAACCATATGTGGATATGATGTAATGGTAGCATACAAGTTTTCCAAACTTGTTGTGAGGGTTCAAATCCCTTTATCCACTCCAAATATTGTGGTGTCGCCAAGTGGTTAAGGCATAGGACTTTGACTCCTACATCGTTGGTTCAAACCCAACCACCACAGCCATATATGGGTATTTAGTTCAGTTGGTTAGAACGCTTGGCTCATAACCGAGGTGTCTGGGGTTCGATTCCTCAAATACCCACCAATGGGTTGCAAAATTTAAAATATACAGTAAATGTAGTATCTCCTAGTTCATTTGTTCGTATTTATTGTACGGATTTTGCAACCCTAAATATGACATAATACAAGTTCAAATCTTGTTTGTGTCACCATCAACCGAACTGTGATGTTGTGTTGTTTCAGCTCTTGTTTGGTCTTTAGGATAGACACGGAAAATCCCGAGAATATAAGTTTATATCCGTGAAAACAACTAAAGAAGATTTTCGTTAATACACTTACTGCAATAGGTGAAAGCATAATACCAATTATGCACAATTCAAATGATTCCTTAATTTAATGTGAACAGGTTTTTGTTGAGTTTTGCAGGACTCAACAGATATGTGCCATTAACTCAGTTGGTAGAGTACACGACTTTTAATCGTGATGTCAAGAGTTCAAATCTCTTATGGCACACCATTGATGGCTGAAAATACTCATCCTTCTAAATATTTTGCTTGTTAAGCAGGATGTTGTCGGTTCGAGCCCGGCACTACCTACGGGTAGTTAGCTCAATTGGTAGAGCACCTATAAGAAATAGAGTATAAAATTTCCATCATTTTTTTGTCGGCTATGCCGGGACTTCCTTCTTTTTATTTTATAATAATGGTTTTCGATAGTTCCGGCAATTTCCGAATTTTAAGTAAAGGAGATTGTAATGAAAAACATTAAATTATCTAAAATATTATTACAACGAAAAAACTTAATTGAAATTAAACCAAAGAATATTACATATGAACAAGACAATATTGAGAAATCATTGATTGTTTCAATTTTAAAGAATATTCAATCATTGGGATTTACCTTTTCAAAAGAATTATTTGAGAAATTATCTCATTTAGATAAAAATGAAATAATTTCTTTTTATCATTTCATAATTCCAGAATTAAAAATTCTTGTAGGTGATGATGTTGAATATAAACCAATGTACCCAAACTTTCCTAAACAAGTTATGGAAGCAAGTGAAGCAGAATTATTCATAAACGCAATAGTTCATTATTGGTCTTTCGGCACATTATTACCAAAATACGAGGAAAATAAAAGATTACCATTAATTGATGATAATAAAATGACTGTTTTATCACTAGGAAGTCATCAAGATTTAATGGATATTTTCACAAATCTAGTAAATAGTAAGACTTCTATTTCTCAACAAGACAAGGAAGATATTGAAACAATCATTTTAAATTGTCCTGATTATGAAAAGTATTTACCTGATGAAATTCCGTTAAAGGAAAATGTTGCATATGTTTGTAAACTAATCATTGAAAAAGCGCCAATTAAAAATGCTAGTTCAATTAGTAAATATTTCAAAACTGCAACAGATGTATTACGATTAATAACTGCTCTTTCTGGTGGTGATATTAGTTTATCAGAAAAGACAATGTACAAGCATTTGAAACGACCTGAAAGAAGAATGATGATGGACTTGCTTTCTGAGTGTAATAACATTGTTGAAGATATGTTCAGATATAAGTTTGAATGGATTCGTATTGGCGAAATTATTCATCCTAGTGAATATTGGTACATTAAAAAATACAATTCAGTTCGCAATGCTTTTTATATTTTAAGAAATAAAAAGAAACCATTGTTCTTTGCAGGTAAAGTTCAAAAGGCTATCCTAGAGAACGATATGGAAACGGCTGCGAATATTTTACAGAATAGACCGGGTGATTTTGCTAGACAACTTGATAAACTTATTAGAGAAGCTAAAAATCCAAGTAGAATTATTAAAGCCTTTAAAAAGGTAGCTAAAGAAGTTTCTAATCCTGTTTTATTACAGGTTAGACAACACTTTATCGGAAGAATGACAGATAATGAACCTGTAAGAGTATTCTTTCCAAAGGGGAATTTAGCAAAAGCAATGGTTGTTCCAAATGACCTTCCTAAGATTTCAGATGAAGTTTGCAAGTCTATTTCAAAAATATGTCTTAATGCTTTAGTTGAAAAGTATGCAGAGAAAGAACCAATGGGAAATGTATATGTTGATGATGAATTAAAAAATTATCTTGTTCCTTTTAATCAAAGAAGTGCAAGTAAAGCCGTTAAAACCATTGTTAGAGGTAGCCAAATTCCTATTGGAAAAAATTCAAATGCTATTAGAGGTTTTATTTGGTGGACTAATGCCGAACATTCAATAGTTGATATTGACTTATCGGCGGTTATTTATGATAAAAATTGGGATTATGTAGAACATATATCTTATACAAATCTTCGTTCATCAAAATATCGAGCTTGTCATTCTGGAGATATTACAAACGGCGGAGATATTAACGGTAAAGGTGTTGCAGAATTTATTGATATTGAAATTGATGAAGTTGCAAAAAATGCAGGTAGATATGTAGTATTTCAGGTGCATAGTTATACCGGACAAAGATTTTCAGCACTTCCAAATTGTCGGTTTGGTTGGATGGAAAGAGAATGTGTTGATAGCGGTGAAATCTTTGAACCATCAACGGTTGAAATGAAAATGGATTTAACATCAAATAGTCAAATTTCTATTCCAGTTATCTTTGATTGTGTTGAACACAAATTTATTTGGTGTGATATGGATTTACAAAATGCCCATAGACACTATGGTGGTAACAATCTTGAAAGTAATTTGAGAGGTGTAACTGCTACTTGTTATGGCATTGAACATCTTAATAAGCCAAATATCTATGACCTTGTTATGATGAATGTTATGGCAAGAGGTCATAGAGTGAATGATAGGAATAAGGCAGATATTATTTTTAGTAATGATAAAACAAATCCTATTGAAGTTAGTTATGAAATTGACAAAGTATTAGGTGTTTTGACACCTACGGTTGTCGAAAAATCGGAAGTACCGATTATAACATCGTTTGACACTGACTACTTTATGGGTCAGTTGTTATAAATAAAAATGTGGCTGGAGTTTTCTTCCTTCTAATAAAAAAGAATGGATTTAATATCCATTTCCAAATTATGGAGTCTTAGAAAATTAAATTTCCACGATTATTCTATTTTTCTGTGATTTTGGCACTTATGATTTGAAATAAAACTAGTGCCACTACCACATTCCTAAAATAAAAGATAAGAAAGAGTTCAAAATAAATATGAGTGAAACATTTGTAATCACAAGAAAAGTAAAAATATTTCCTGTTGGCGACCAAGCAGAAATTGATAGGGTTTATAAATATTTGCGAGATGGAATGGAGTCTCAGAATAAAGCAATGAACCAATATATGTCGGCTTTGTATGTAAGTATGATGCAGGAAACTAGCAAAGAAAATAAGAAAGAATTAAATAACATTTATCAGAGAATTAGTACAAGTAAAAAAGGTAGTGCTTATGATAAAGATATTCAATTTGCAAAAGGGTTGCCAATATCTACTTTTGCTAAAAAAGTAAAATCCGAATTTAGTACAGCTATGAAAAAAGGTTTAAGATATGGTAGGGTGTCATTACCGTTTTATCGTGCAACAAATCCACTTTATGTTCATAGAGATTATGTTAGACTACTTGAAACAAATCCTCATCAAAAGACTGGCATATATCATAACTATAAAGATTATGACGATTTCTTAAAACATTTATATAAATCAGATTTTAAAATGTTTATTAAATTTGCGAATAATATCACTTTTGAAATTATATTTGGTAGTCCAAACAAATCTCAAGAACTTCGTTCGGTATTTGATAACATTGTTAGAGGAGTATATGAAGTTCAAGGTAGTTCCATTGGAATTGAAAAGAAAAAGATTATTTTAAATCTTTCATTAAAAGTTCCTAAAATTCGGGTTAAACTATCCGAAGATGTTGTCTGTGGTGTTGACCTTGGTGTTGCAATTCCTGCTATGTGTGCTTTAAATACAAGTGATTATAAAAGAGTCGGAATTGGTTCAGCAGATGATTTTATTAAAAAGAGAACACAAATACAATCTGAATACAAAAGATTACAAAAAGGTATGGCAAATAATAGTGGTGGTCACGGACGAAAAAAGAAATTTGCCGTACTAAATAGATTTAAGAATTATGAGAAAAATTGGGTTCAAAATTATAATCACAATGTAAGCAATAAGGTTGTTAAATTTGCATTAAACAATGGTGCAAAATATATTAATCTCGAAAATCTAAAAGGATTTGGTGACGAAAATACAAAAGGTAATCCAAAGAGTTCTGAAGAAATTGAAGATGATTCTAAGAATAATCGCAAGAAGTCTTTTATTCTTCGTCAATGGTCTTATTATCAGTTACAGCAGTATATTACATATAAAGCAAATAAATATGGAATAGAAATAAGAAAAGTTGACCCCAAATACACATCACAAATATGTAGTTGTTGTGGTAATTTAGAAAAGGGTCAAAGAGTTGACCAAGCACATTTTGTTTGTAAATCTTGTGGTGCTAAATTAAATGCAGATTTTAACGCAGCAAGAAATATTGCAATGTCAACAAAATTTATAGAAGAAGATGATAAGAATGAAAATTCTTAATCATTAAAAGCAGAAAGCGAATATATTACATATGGTATTTTGATATTCGTGAGTAACGGTAAATTTTATTGCCGAAGAGTGAGGTAATATTGCACTCACTAAAACCTATGTAATTAATGCCTATGGTTATTATTTGAGGTTTTAAACTAGTATAAAATTACATAGGTATAAAAACTCTATGAATAGAATATATAAGTTCCCTTAGTTTTAAACTAGTATAAATTTACATAGGTATAAAACTCAAAAGCAAGTTGCTGATAAACTAGGTGTGTTTTAAACTAATATAAATTAATATATGATTAAAGATAGCAAAAGCTATCATTTTTTTAACAAGCTATAAAATGTTACGAAAATATACTTGACATTATAAAATAGTTGATATAAAATTAAAAATGTGGTTTTTAATATTGAATTAAAGCCAAATTAACAAGTTATATTACATTTATAAAATGTAATGAAAATATAATAATAATCTAAAACCTTAATCAGATTTTTTGTTTTTTGTGTTTTGTTTTTTTTATGTTACTCCTTTCATCTGATTAAAAACCGTTAAGGAAGTAAAGTTTTTTGAAGGGTCTTTACTACATATATTTTTCAATCAAAGGAGAATTAATATGTTTGAAAATGTTGTTGTTGGAAAGCCGATTGTTGAACCAAAATCATTACTTGCATATGACGATAACGATTGGGAAAATAATGAAAAAGAAAAGACATTATTTACAGATACAAGATTTTTACCAAAGATTATGAAAGAAGCCGGAATGGTTAGTTCTACAAGTATAGTGAGAAAGAATAAACCAGAACTTGCAATTACCCTTGATAAACTAGATTGTTTATTTATTAAATGGGGCAAGAAATATCTTTACATAGTAGTTGGGAATTAATATTTGCTGATATGGTGGAACAGGCAGACACGACAGATTCAAAATCTGTTGCTTAGGCGTGTGAGTTCAAATCTCACTATCAGCACCAAAATAATAAGAAATGGCGGAAGGTTCTTATTGTTAAATATCATCTCCGACAAAAGGCGTGTGCTAGGGCTATAAAGTGGTGATAACACTATTCCACAAAAGGTTTGGTTGTTCCTATTAAAAACAACCATAATTAATTATATAGTTCTAATTTATGATAGAAAGTTAGGTGTAATTATGACTAGTAGTAGAAATGCCAAAGTTAAAGAAACAATTTATGATTTACTTGTTAGAGATAGAGTTGCTAGAACAGATGATGTTTATTTATACAAGAAAGTCATTTCAAAGTTATCTCCGAATCTTTTAACACAACCATTTGGAGATGTTTTATCAAATCATTTTGATAATGGTTTTATTAATTTTGAAACTGTCCGAAGAGCAAGAGCAGATATTCAAAGCAAACACTCTGAACTTGTTGATGATAATACATACAAGAAAAGAAAGAAATCTCAAGAGTTCTATATTAAGGAATTGCTTATGGTGTAAAGGAGATATTTATGAGTTATAGTGATTTTGATAAAAGAATGAAGAAGTATGAATTTGTTTCTCGAAATTATTTAACAGCTCGTATGCCTGTAATTATTAGAATTGATGGCAAAGCATTTCATACATTTACAAAGCATTTTGCAAAGCCTTTTGATATTGTGCTTTCAGAAACAATGCAAGACACAATGAAATATTTGTGTGAGAATATTCAGGGTTGTGTTCTGGGTTATACACAATCGGACGAAATAACCTTGGTTTTAGTTGATTACAAAAATATCAACACTTCGCCTTGGTTTGATTACAATATTCAAAAGTGTGCAAGTATTGCTTCAAGTATGGCTACTATGATTTTCAATAAGAAATTTGCAGAAAATGTTGAAGAATATTTACAAACTGAAGGACTTTGTAATTATATTATGCCTTTAAAAGAAAAGGCTGAAAAACAAATGGCAATGTTCGATGCTAGGGTGTTCAATATTCCTAAAGAAGAAGTGTGCAATAATATTTATTGGCGACAGCAGGATGCTATCAGAAATTCAATTCAGATGGTAGGTAGGGCGTATTTTTCTCATAAAGAATTATTTAAGAAATCTCAAGAAGATATTAAGAAAATGCTTTTAGAATTGAAAACTGTTGATTGGAATTATTGTGCAACAAAATTTAAAAGAGGTAGTTGTTGTATTCGCAAAATTGACGAAGAAACAGGTAGAAGAAAATGGATTATTGATAACGAAATCCCTATATTCAAGGGTGATGGTTGTAAATATGTTAATGATTTAATCTTTATAAGCGAGTGATATTAACAGAAAGCGAATATATTGCATATGATATTTTTGATATTCGTGAGTAACGGTAGATTTTACTGCCGAAGAGTGAGGTGATATTGCACTCACTAAAACCTATGTAATTAATGCCTGTGGTTATGACTAGTATGAATTTACATAGATATAAAACGAATAGAATAGTAAGAAGGTCTAAAGATAATTTAAAAAATTCACAATATAAGAAGATATATGATTTATGGTGGGAACTATATTAACTTATATCTTTTAATAAAGGAGGTAGATACTGATGGTTTATATCACAGGAGATACTCACGCTCAATTCAATAGATTTAATACCAAAATGTTTCCGGAACAAAAGGAAATGTCAAAAGATGACTATGTTATCATATGTGGAGATTTTGGAGGAGTATGGAATTATTTCTACTCTACAAAAGAAGAAAAATATTGGTTAGATTGGTTTAGTAATAAACCATTTACTTTGCTATTTGTTGATGGCAACCACGAAAATTTTGACAGATTATGTGGCGATTTTCCGACTATCAATTATCACGGTGGGAAAGCCCACAAAATTCGTAATAATATTTATCATCTTATGAGAGGGTATGTATTTGAATTTGATAATAAGAAATTTTTCGTATTTGGTGGAGCAAAAAGTCACGATATACAAGATGGTATTTTGAGGTTAGAAAACTATCCTACATTAAGTGACCTAGTTAAAGATTATAACAGACTAACCAAGTCAGGCAAAATGTTAAGAATCAATCAACTATCGTGGTGGGATAAAGAATTACCTGCATATCACGAAATGAAAAGAGGAATAAGAGAACTAGAGAAAGTTGATTACAATGTGGACTATGTAATTACTCATTGCTTACCTTATAGTATTATTTCAACTTTATATACTAATAGCCGTGACAAATTAACTAAATATTTTGATTCATTGTTGGATAAAGGCTTAGACTTTACGGAATGGCATTGTGGTCATTATCATATGGAAACAAAATTATTAGACAAATACATAATTCATTATGAAGAAATTAAGAGGTTGATTTAATGATAAATAAAGCATTAACAAAATCTCAATGTAAACTAAAAATTGCGATAATTACAGAAACTAAGTCGGAAGCCATTAAATTTTACAACAAGTTAGTTGATAAAGATATTCCACTAGATAAAAGTAATACTTTGATTGATGTTACCCCAATATATATAGTTTATTGGATAGGTAAAAACACATCTGATTGTGGAAGTAGGATTAATTATGTTTATACAACAAAAGACACTATTAATACGGAATGGTTTAGGACAGTGATAGAACCAATGTTTATTAATGGCTTAGGCTTAATTGAGGAGGATTAAGAAATGAAAGTATTTTATCATTCAGACAATGATGTTGAATATAGAGTTAATGGGATAGAAACCTATAATAAATATAAAGACCGAGTAGGTGAAACTGTAAATGCTACTATTGAAAAGAATAGTTATGATGATGGAACAGTTAAATATTCGGTTACTGCGTTGGAGTAACTAATATGAAAATTGCAAGGGCAGCTATTAAGTTTTTTGAATTAGATAACCCGAATAAAGAAAGAATTTATTTTGGTTGGAATCACGCAGAAATTTTTCAAAATATGAAAAATGATGGAATTATATATGATAGAACAAATTATGAAATGGGTTTCATAACCAATGAAAGACCAATTCATTTTGTTAATAGAACAGAAGCGGCTAAAATTGCTTTTGAATCAGGACAGACTAAAAAATTACATAACGAATTGTTTTCCGAAGATTTTTGGAAAAACGGTCAATTTGATTATAGTTAGGAGTGTTTTATGAAAGTATTTTATCATATAGATGATGACGGAAAATGTGCTGGTTATTGGGTTAAAGCACTGAATGAATTGGAAGATGATTACGAAGATGAATATATTAAAATTAATTATGGTATTGATTTTCCATTTGATAAGATAAGCAAAGATGAAATTGTTTACATTGTTGACTACTCAATCTTGCCAGAAGAAATGGATAAGTTGTTAGAAATCACTAAGAATGTTATATGGATTGACCACCATAAATCAGCTATCGAAAGATATAAAAATTATGACAAAAAGATTGCCGGACTAAGATATGACGGTATTGCAGGATGTATGCTTACTTATTGCTATTTAATGTATATGGCAAATTGTGAAGAAACTTTTAGTACCACAATGACAAGAACTGCACCTTTCTTTACACAACTGATTGCAGATTATGATGTTTGGACTTTTGAATATGGTGATGTGACTAAGAAATTCCAAAAAGGTTTATCTTTATACGAACACGAACCACAAAGTCAAATTTGGGATAACTTAAATTCTATTGATGTTATAAGTAAAATTGTTAGCAAAGGTGAAACAATCATCAATTACAGAAAAAATATGATGGCTGAATATTGTAAAAGTAAAGGCTTTGAAGCCGAATTTGAAGGTTATAAATGTTTTGCTATTAATATGGCTATGATAAGCAGTGACGATTTCGTTATTAATAATGTTGATGATTATGATATTCTAATTGGTTTCTCTTATGATGGTGAGAAGTGGACTTATTCACTTCGTTCTGAAAAGGCTGATTGTTCAGAACTTGCTTCAAAGTATGGTGGCGGTGGTCACAAAGGTGCAGCCGGATTTAACAGTACAGATTTTGTATTAAACAAAATTAAAGGAGAAGATTGAATGGGAAACAACAAATTTGAAGAAACAGTAAAAAGATTAGTCGCAGAATATGCAAATAATCATCTTGATAAAAGTGATAGCATTGGTATTACTGAAGATGATGTTTATATTGTATGGTCTTGTAAGACTTTACAAAATAATAAGGCTTTGGCTAGTACAATTTTGCCTGATGGTATGTATTATGAAATTACATACAATGGTGACAAAAATGAAATCTATCTTGATGCTTATAAGAAGTTTGAAAATCAATGTATTAAGGTGTAACAAATGAGTAAAGATTTTGATTTAAAATTTAAGTGCGGGTTGAATGTTGATGATTTGAGTGCAGAAATTGCACTCAAGATTGTCAATATCTATTGTAGAGATAATAATTTAAGAATTAAAGAAAATTCGGATTTATCAAATACAAAAATGGAGTTTACTCCACAAGATGTAGGATGTACAGATTGTTGTGGTCAAAGAGATAATACAATTTATACTTGTTCGGGTAAAAAGAAGGTTGCATTGTTTTGTCCGACTTGTGGCAGAAAGCTTCAAAATTAAATAAAGGAAAGTGAATTTTGAGTAAACAAAAAATTATAAGAATTGTTTGTGTGATTGTGATTTTGGTATCTACATTATGTACAACGATAGTTATGACAACTAATTCGGACGGTAAAAAAGATAATAATGCAAGTACGGCAACAGTAACTACAACAACTGTTAGGCTTACTACTATTCAAATGACAACTAAAAATAAAAGTACAAAGAAAAAGGCAAAGAAAAGAACTAAAACAAAAGCAAAGATTAATAAGCAAGAAGTATTAACCACAACTAAGTCAGCAACCAAGTCTAAAGCTGTAAAATCGGCTAAACCAAAGAAAAAGAAAGTAACGAAGGTCAAGCAGAAAAAGAATAAGGTTACTGAAACAACAACGGTTGCAGTGGAAGAAACAGAACCTGTAATTATTGATAATGAGGCTGAATATTCAGCAGATGAATTTATGAATATGGGTGTTACATATTGGAATGGTTGGAGATGGACTTGGTACAGTGAAAACATTTTACCGGGTGGTGGTTTAGAAATTCCGGGCAGATATGTTGATGAAAGTGGTTATATTTGTGACGAAAACGGTTATATTTGTTTAGCATCATCTTCTTTGGGAAAAGGAACAGTAATAAACACACCTTTCGGAAAGTTTGGGAAAGTGTATGATACTGGTTGTGCAGGTGATACTATTGATGTTTATGTTAGTTGGTAATATGAAAGATAAATGTATTAGTTATGGAATTGATATTCCGTTTTATGAAGAAATGAGGAAAAAGAAATGAATAGATTAACATATAAATCTAGTATGGGTGATTATGGTTCAGCCAAAACATTTGAAGATGATTTTACTGAAAAATGTGCATTAAGAAATGCACTCGGTAAATATGAAGATTTGGGTTATACACCTGACGAGTTAAGAGAAATTATTAATGGTAAGTATAAATTTGAAAATTTGTATGAACAATAGGTGGAAAAACAATGGATGAATTTGTAAAACCACATAGATAAACTATGGGAGAAATATGATGGATGATATTAAAAGAAAGAAAAGATATATTATTTCTTATGATTCAAATAAAGTAATGTCTGAAGATAATACTTTTGTTTCATTTATTCATATTAAAAACATCAAAATCTTTAAGAATAAACGAAAAGCTAAAATAGAATTAAAAAAGATGGGGTGTTATAAAAATATGAAATATCAAATTATTGAAGTTGGGGTAGTGGAATAATTATAGAGGTTGATAATGAATAGAATAGAAGAAGTAAAACAGTTAGTGTCTAAATTAAATAGATACCGAGATGAATATTATAATAACAACAATACTATTATTACAGACAGAGAATATGATGAATTATATGACAAATTGGTTGCCCTAGAAAAAGAAACTGGTTGTGTATTGTCTAATTCACCCACTCAATCTGTTGGTTATGAGGTTGTTAGTCAGCTAAATAAAGTAAAGCATAGTCATCCTTTATTATCATTGGACAAAACAACCGATTTAGATGAATTTATAAAATATTTTGAAAACAAAGATTTTGTCTTAATGGCAAAACTTGATGGTTTAACTTGTTCTCTGACTTATGAAAACGGTAAACTTGTTAGAGCTGAAAGTCGTGGCAATGGTGAAGTAGGAGAAGATATTACCCATAATGCTAGAGTATTTTCAAATTTGCCAACTGAAATTGCATTTAAGGGTAAACTTGTAGTTGATGGCGAATGTATTATTACATATGATGAATTTAATAAAATAAAAGCTCGAGAAGGAACTGATTATAAAAATCCACGAAATTTAGTTAGTGGTTCGGTTAGACAACTAAACAGTGAAATTTGTGGAAAAAGAAATGTTAGATTTATCGCTTGGAAACTAGCAAATGGTGAGGATTTAGGGCAGTGTCACACTGATTGTTTTAATATTCTATCAAGCCTTGGTTTTGAAGTTGTACCTTGGTATATCAACAGTTTTAACACGATTGAGTGGATTAAGGATGAGTGTAATTATAAGAAAATTCCGATTGATGGAATTGTAGGAATGTTCGACGATATTTCATATTGTAATTCTCTTGGAATGACAGGTCATCATCCTAAACATTCACTCGCTTTTAAGTTTTATCAAGAAGATAATGAAACAACATTAACAGATGTTGAATGGTCAACAAGTAGAACGGGTTTAGTTAATCCTGTTGCAGTATTTGAACCTGTTGAAATAGATGGAACTACTGTTACCAGAGCAACTTTAAGCAATGTTAGTATCATTAAAGAACTCGAATTGGGAATTGGCGATACAATTACAGTTGTTAAGGCTAATCAAATTATCCCAAAAATTACACAAAATCTTACAAGAAGTAATACTTATCAAATACCAAAAGTTTGTCCGGCTTGTGGAGAACCATTGATTATCAAGAATGATAATGGTCGAGAAACATTATACTGTACAAATAAACATTGTAAAGCGATTATTCACGATAAGATTTCAAATTTTGCTTCACGAGAAGCAATGAATATTGTTGGTATATCTGATGAAAGATTGCGTTTATTAATGGATATGGGGTATATTACTGATTTTAAAAGTTTATATCATCTTAAAGATTATAGAGATGAAATTGCAGAATTAAAAGGTTTTGGGAAATCAAGCATTGACAATATTATTAATGCTATTGAAGATAGTAAAAAATGCAAATTAAAAAATGTAATTGTTGCTATTGGTATTCCTAGTATTGGTAAGTCAGTCGCTAAGACAATAGCTAAATATTGTGAGTTCGTTAGTTCAGATAACGGATTACAAACATTTATTGATTTTGCTATTGATGATTTTGATTGGAGTACATTAAATGACATTGGCGAAGTAACAAAGAATAACATTAATTCTTATGTTAAAAATAATTATGATGAGATTAAACCGTTAGTAGATATTCTTGAAATAACCAGAAATATTGTAATATATTCATCATCAAGCCATTATAAAAAATTCGATGGTAAAACCTTTTGTATTACAGGTAAATTAACAGAATTTAAAAATAGAAAAGAGTTAGTGTATAAAATCGAATCAAATGGTGGCACAGTTGTTTCAAATGTAACTTCTAAAACACAATATTTGATTACTAATGATAAAAATTCTGGTAGTGCTAAAAACAAAGCAGCACAGAAATATGGAACTAAAATCATTAGTGAACTTGATTTTATCCTTGGCAATTTATAATTTACGAATTTATAAAATGTTAAGAAAAAAGTCTTGACACAAATTAAATATTGTGATATTATAAAATGGAAGGAAAAGAGGTGATATTATGAAAGCAAAGATTGAACTATCAAATATTGATGCAGTTAAAAAGTTTACTGAAATTGCAAGTCAAATTGATTGTGATGTTAGACTAGTAGGTAAAGATGAAAACGGTAACGATTGGGATATTTCGGCAAAATCACTACTTTGCTCGTTAGTATTAGCAAAGAGAGAACAAACCGAAAGAGAACACACGGCACACGATGTTGATTGGAACACTATTTGGTGTATTTGCGAACAGGATATTTATTCAGCAATTCAGGAATTTGTTGTAGTATAATAAACTGTTACGAAAAAATATAATACAGAAATATACATAAAATATCGTTTTTATTACTCATAATACCTTTCTAACTCCCAATATTACTATGTTTATATTTTTAATTTCTTTTAATATCGTTAAATAAATGAATTTCAAGCCACCAATTTAGGAGGGCTTGTAATCCATTTGTGATGATAAAAACGATAATTCAATATCAAAAAGTTATGAACTAGTCAATTTTTGTGAATTTGATAAATTTGCAGAACAAAGTTATTGTGCGGTTCACGGAGTTGATAAAAGTTTAAATCTAGGTGATATTACGCAAGTTGACGAAAAGAAAATCGCTGACTTCGATATGATTTGTGGTGGTAGTCCTTGTCAGGATTTTTCAGTAGCCGGAAATCAAAAGGGCAGTAAATGGATATGTAACGATTGCAACCACGAGTATAACCCACTAACAGTACACTATTCTGAAAGAAATAGGTGTCCAAATTGTGGTAGTGAAAACCTTGATAAGACTAGAAGTTCTTTACTTGTTGAATGGTTAAGAATTGTTAGAGAAAAGAAACCAAAATGGGGAATTTACGAAAATGTTAAGAATATCGTAGGCAAAAAGTTCAAAGAAACATTCGATATGTTCATTAACGAACTTAATGAATATGGCTATAACACATATTATAAAGTTTTAAATGCTAAAGATTATGGTATTCCACAAAACCGTGAAAGAGTATATTTGATACTTATTCAAAAAGATTTAGATAATGGCAAATTTGAATTTCCAAAAGGTTTTGATAGTGGCAAAAGGCTAAAAGATATGCTCGAAGATGAGGTTGACGAAAAATACTATGTAAACAACGAAAAAGCCCAGAAACTGATTAATGATTTAATCATTAGTGGCAAATTAGACAAAGAAATTTCTAATACCGTTAGAACGGGGGGCAGAGGAAGTATAGACAGACATCAATGGGATATGGTTCAAGTATGACAGGGTTGTTTTCAAAACAATGTAGTCAATTTGAAAAAGAAACTGATGTTGCCAATACTTTACTCGCTAGAGATTATAAAGGATTTGGAAATCAACCAATGAATGGAGTCATTACATATGAAGAAGATGAGCGAGAATAAAATTGAAAGACTTGCACATATTGGAGCAGGGGGCAGAAAGGTTGGATTTATTCAGTCAATGGCTGTTCACCAACTTTACCTGCTACACAGTATAAAGACCCTACCAAAGTAATTATATCGGTTAGACAGAATTAAAATGAAAGATAATAAGGAATTAAAAGTTGTTAGACTTGGGAATATTTATAATCCAAATTTAGGTACAGGTTATGCTGGTAATGTGTGGGATAAAGATAATCTTTGCCCTACAATTACTACTGATAGTTGTTAGATATGGTGGCAAAGATGAATGAATTAAAATTAAATATTCTTAATTATAAAGGCTATTATACAAAAATTCATTATAGTGCCGAAGATGAAGTTCTATATGGTAAAGTCGAAGGGATTAAAAACCTTGTGAGTTTTGAAAGCACTTCGGTTAAAGAAATTAAAAAAGAATTTCAAAAGGCAGTAGATGATTATGTTTGCTATATAAAAAGTCAAGAGGTGTCTGATGAAAAATAAAAATGAACCAAAGTTGCTTGGTGGTTTTGGGAAAATTAATTTTGGGAAGCAATATAGGCAAGGCAACAGAGTTTATGATAGTGACCATATTGCAATGTGTTTATGTGCCTCACCAGTGGGCAATATGGGAGGGTATAGTTATTTGTATCTAATAAGGATGGAGGTAAAAAATGAAAAAACCTATTTGTCTTAATAGTAAAGCTGGGAGAAATGGAATTGATAATTTGCAACCTTCTATTAAAGACAGAATATATGATAGCAATGGTATTGCGTGTACAGTTACTACATCAGAATTTTTTATGCCATTATATTTGTTGCATAAGACATCAAATGGGAGAAAAATAAGACGGGTAATTTTAAAAATCCACAAAGAGGTAGAATTTACTCTATTAATGGTATATCACCTAGCTTGAATACCGTTGCTGGTGGTGGGTTAGAGCCAAAGATTATAGTTAAAACCAAAATAAAGGAAAGCAATAAATGAAAATAGTATGTGAGCAAAGATGTGATGAAGGACTCCGGACATTTCAAAATGGAAATATAGGAACAATCAGAACCATTAATGCTGGGGGGGATAAAAGAGTGATTGAAAACGATAAAAATTGTTACAGAATTAGAAAATTAACACCACTTGAATGTTGGCGACTGATGGGATTTTCAGATGAAGATTTTCTTTCAGCAAAACTTGGTAGCAGAGAAACTGCAAAAGAGTTAATCAAGGAATATGAACCCGACAATCATCTAGCAATGATGAGAAAGGCTGAAAGTGAATCCAAGGTATCGAACAGCCAACTCTACAAACAATCCGGGAACTCCATTGTAACGGATGTTTTATTTTACATATATAAAGAACTGTATAAGGCAATGCCTTATTTATTTGATAACTTAAAAGTGGGAAGTTTCTTTTCGGGAATTGGTGCTTTTGAAATTGCACTAGATAGATTATTTAATGATATTAATACAGAAAATTTTTAAACGCCACAAATAATTTGTCCGATATTTGTGGGGGGGGTAATCAAGAGGTTAAATACACTGTTTATAATGACTATAACAGTTATATTAGAGCCGACCAAAATACGATTGGCACGATTACTTCTACAATAGGGCATAGTGCATTGAGAAATGCGTATAAACTTATCGAATATTCTTATTTAAGAAAGAAGGATGATTAAAATAAAAAATTCAAAATTGTTTCTAATTATAGTGGTTGTTGTAATTGCTATTGTGGGTTGTTTTATATTTAGCTTTCAAAGTGTAAAGAACAAGGCAATTTCATATGAAGAACAAATTTCTACTGCGCAGTCAAATATCAAAATTCAGGAAAAACGCAGAACCGATTTAATTCCAAATCTAGTCGATTGTGTTAAGGCTTATGACAAACACGAGTATGATACCTTGATGAGTGTTGTTAAAAGTAGAGGAACTAATAGTGATAATTCTGTAAAAGAAATTAAAACACAAATTCAGGCTATCGCAGAAGCATATCCAAAGCTACAAAGTTCAAGTAATTATCAAGAATTAATGAATGAATTAGCCGTAACAGAAAACAAAATTGCTAATGTACGTAATAATTATAATAGTTGGGTAACAAGATACAATGCTTTTGTAAGGCAATTTCCTAGTTCACAAATTTTGTCAATGTTAGGTTATGAAATAAAAGATTACGCTAAAATAACTTTTGATGTATCATCTGATGCGCCAACAAATTTGTTTGAATAATATGAGAATGAAAGATTTTAAAATAACTAAAAGAGAAATTCTTTGCAGTGTTGTTATTGTCGCTTTGATGTTCATTGTGGGTTTTATGATTTCAAACACTATTACCAACCATATGATGGAAGAAAGACAAGACTATGACACGGCATTACAAGTTAATAACAATGCTAAAGAGTTTCAGTACGGAATGAAAACTGATATTGGAAATGCTTTTGTATATGGTGAACTAAAAGCTGTTGATACAGTTTCTTATTCGGCTATCAAAGGCGAATATATGTATATATCAAAAATAACAGAAAGATACACGCAACATACGAGAGTAGAAACTTATACTGATGGTAAAGGACATATGCACACTCGAACAGTTACATATTGGTCTTGGGATGAGATTGATAGAGATAGTAAAACTTGCAAACAGGTAAAGCTATTAAATACAACTTTCAGTAGTAAGAAAATTAATATCAAAGCTATTAATACGGATTTGATTAACACCATTACTATTGGCGATTTGAGATACAAATATTATGGTATTAAATCTCAAATTAAAGGAACGGTTTATACTAGTTTACAAAATAATACAATAACCGATAATTCAAGATTTTATAAAGACTTAACCATCAATAAGACGATTGATAGATTGGAGAGCAATTTCTGGTTGATTATGTTTTGGATTGGTTGGTGTGTATTAATCGGAGTTGTAGTATTTGTTTTCTATTATTTTGATAACAAATGGTTAGAAGATTAAAATAGAAAATATATTATTAGCCCACAATACAGATGTTAAAATGTAGATTTTATTCTCCATTTTTAGTCCAAATTCAGAAATTCTAGTCAGTGACACTTGGATTTTTCGTTCTAATGACCAATTTTGCATAATTTTTAAATCTTCATTTGTATATATAGGCTTTTTATTTTGTGACATTTAATTCCTTCCTTCAATTTTAGTTCTATTAAAGAATTATATTTGTGTAAATCATAGATTCTATCAATAAAATCTACACTTCATTCTCTGGTGGTAAAGATAGTACAGTATTGCTTGACTTGGTAAGGAGGGTATTCCCTGATAGTCCTGCTGTTTTCTGCGATACTGGACTTGAATATCCAGAGTTAAGAGAGTTTGTTAAAACGGTAGATAATGTAACTTGGTTGAAGCCAGAAATGAACTTTAAAAGAGTTGTTAAAGAGTATGGTTATCCTGTGATTAACAAAAATATTTCTGGGAATATAGCAGTTGCCAGAAACAAGTCTGACGGTAAAACAGCTCAGTATTTTGATAAAAATTCAGACTTGGTAAAGTCAAGGGTTGATACTTATGGAGAACAATGGGGTTTGTATCACGCAAAGTATGCTTATTTGTTGGATGCTCCATTTAAAGTTTCAAATAGATGTTGCTACATAATGAAGAAAAACAGTTTTAAAAAATATAATAAGCAGACAGGACGGTATCCTATTGTGGGTACAATGGCTTCGGAAGGAAGATTACGAAAAAATGCTTGGATGCAGACAGGTTGTAATTTGTTTGATGGGAAGCAGTCTAAATCTATGCCTTTATCCTTTTGGACAGAGCAAGACGTACTGAAATATATAAAAGAATTTAATCTACCTTATACTTCTGTTTATGGCAATATAGAACAAGATAAAAATGGCAAATATTACACAACAGGAGAAAGTAGGACTGGTTGTATTTTTTGTGCTTATAATGTTCACAACGAAAAAGAACCAAATAGATTTCAAAGACTAAAAGAAACGCACCCTAAAATATGGGAATTTTGTATGAAGTCTACTGATAAAGGTGGGCTGGGTATGAAAGAGGTACTTGATTATATTAATGTACCTTATGAATAAAAAATTAATTAACAAACGAGGTAATAAATGAAAGAAGTATTATTAATAGCTGATGTATTAGTAGATAGTAATGATGATAATGAAACTACATATAATGTTGGTTTTGTAAGAACTATTTATCAAACAACACCACAAGAAACAGATACAGTAAATTCATTTTATTGTACGCTATGCAATGACGAGAGTGTTGAAGGCTTAGTTAGCAAAATAATATCTATAATTCCAGAACCATCTTATGAGGTGGAAATTCACATTTTATATCCTGAGTATTTATCTAAATTAATAGCCGACATCTTTAAAAGACAAGGCTATGAAGTGAAGTTTATTAAAAATATTCAAACTGACTGCCAGAAACTTAATAAGCAAATTAAAGATTATTGTAATACAGAAATAATGAAAGAATTAGGTGATTAATATGATGTTAACAATTATTTTAACAGTCTTAATCACAATAGCAGTTTTTAATATTGTTGTTTTTATTGTTGACCGAGTGAATAGCATATACACCGAATGGTTTTCAATGACTTTTGTTTTACTCCTAGCTTATGGTATTACGCATCCTATTTATAGATATGTTTATAAGCCACTTAGGTTGAAATACCTTAACAAGTATTATAATTCATATTTCTTATTTTATAAAAATAGAAAAGGGGTTGTAACAAAGAGTTTAGGTGTGTTTTTTATGAAAGGCAAGTATGAAAAATATTGCTATCATAAAAATGATGATTCGCAACAATGGATTGAATACAACCCAGATAAAATTGAAATAACATATATTAAAAAATCTGCCATTTTAAATAAAAGGCGATTGAAACGAAAGAAATTTTATAAAAGCAATGCAAGAACTAGGTGATTAATATGGTCTTAACAATTATTTTAACGGTTCTAATTACAATAATAGCAATAAATATTATTAGTTTTATCCTTACTGCTTGTTGCGATAATGGATATATGAGTGAAGATGTTATTGTATATTTTTCAATGGGGTTTATCACGCTTATAATGTTTGGGATTATAGGAACATTTATTAAATATATTTATAAGCCACTTAGATTAAAATATATTAATAAATATTATGGTATATATTATTCGTATTGTTTTGACGAGCAAGGTAATAAAGTTCACGGAACTAATTGTTGGTATTTTATTATGAAAAAGAAATATGAAAAATATTGTTATACCGACAAATATAAGGATTTATACGATTATTGTTGGATTGAACGCAGTAATCATAAAATAAAATCAATTCCTAAATCATCTGAGATTAAATCAAAAGATAAATTAAGGCAATGTGATTTTTACAAGGGTAATTCAAAATAAAAAGTTAATTTTATTAAAAGAAAAAAGAATAATTAATAAAAAATAGCTGAAACCGAAAGGAATATAAATGAATAATGAATTAACAAAATTCTTCGGGGGGGAGAAAACTTCATTAGTTAATGGAAACTGTATTGAAGTTATGAACCAAATACCCGACAAAAGCATTGATATGATATTGTGTGATTTGCCCTACGGTGTTACTCAAAATAAGAAAGATATTATAATCCCTTTTGATAAACTTTGGAAACATTATGAAAGAATTATAAAAGATAATGGTGCAATACTTTTATTTGGGCAAGGTGCATTTTATGTTGATTTGGTAAATAGCAATCGTAAACTATTTAGATATGATTTGGTGTGGGATAAGCAATTAATAAGTGGTTTTCTTAATGCAAAGCGTATGCCTTTAAGACAACACGAACAAATTGCTGTATTTTATAAAAAATTACCTACATACAATCCACAATTTACACAGGGCAAACCTCTACACAGCAAAGGTGTTTCTTATAAAAATAAAGAACATACAAATCAAAACTATGGTAAATTTCATATGACAGATGATAGTAGAGCAGGTAGTACAGAAAAGTACCCCACAAGTATATTATCATTTAGTAAACCGCACCCAAGTATTGCAAAACACAGAACTGAAAAACCTGTTGATTTGCTTGAATATCTAATTCGTACATACTCTAACGAAAATGAAATAATATTAGATAACTGTATGGGTAGTGGTTCGACAGGTGTAGCTTGTGTGAATACAAATCGAAGATTTATAGGTATCGAAATAGAGCCAAAATATTTTGATATAGCAAAAGAAAGAATAGAAAATTTGGCAATTAGTAAATAGTGTTTTTATTATCAAATTTGCAATTTTAAACCCTCAATTATTGGGGCTTTGCAAAAATGATAAATTCACTATTTATGCATAAATGTTATAGAAAGGTCGAATAATGGGAATTTTACAATGATAAATGCAGATAAAAACACTATTTTATTCACACAAAATCAAGGAATAACAGTATTAAGTCTGTGTGATGGAATGTCCGGAGGTCAAATAGCATTAAAGGAACTTGGAATACCTGTACATAAATATTATGCTTATGAGATAAAGCCAACGGCAATAAAAGTAACACAACTAAATTTTCCAAATACAATTCAACTTGGTGATGTGAATAAATTTGATTATAAAATATTTGAGAATGAGAAAGTGGATTTGCTACTATGTGGTTCACCTTGTCAAGATATGAGTTTAATTAATATCAATGGAAAGGTCGGAGTAAATGGCGAGAAATCAAGTTTACTATATAAATGTGTCGAAATACTCGAGAAGATAAAACCAAAATATTTTCTATTTGAAAATGTTAAATCAATGACTAATGCAGACAAAGAAGTTTTTAACAGTTTGCTTGGTGTAAAACCAATACATATAAATTCTTCGCTTGTTTCTGCACAAAATAGGAATAGATTATATTGGACTAATATTCCAAATGTATCTATTCCGAAAGATAGAAAGATTTATTTAAAAGATATATTAGATAGAAAACCAACTCCTGAAGAAAATGGACTGCAAAGAAAGTCGCATTTGTGAATAGAAAAAGAAATTCAACAATGTATGTAGCAGTAAATGGAGATAAATCTATTCCGATTACTGCTAGGGGATATGCTGCTTGGAATACACAATTTATCGAAGATGAAAATGGGCTAAGAGATTTAACCATTAATGAATATCGTAAATTACAGACTATTCCGGATTGGTATCAATTTGGCGATTTGAGAAAATCAAAAATTACTGACCTTATCGGAGATGGTTGGACTATTGAAGTAATTAAACATATTTTAAGAGGTATCAATGAAAAGATGGAAATTAAAACTTGAAAATTATGCTTATGAACCATTAGTTTATGCTAAAACATCCGAAGAAGCAAAACAAGTTTTTAGAGATGAAAATGTACTTAATATACAACCCTATGATGATAAATCATATTTACATAATATTCAAATTTTGAAAACACAATCAATTCATTTTGCAACGGATGCAATATCTAGCAATAGAATAAGAGAATGGTATTCAAAATATTTGATGGATGGTAAATTAAGATTTAGGCTGTATAAAGACCCTGAAGATGAGCAATATTATGATATTGCTGAATATCAGTTTAAATCAAATGATGGTGTTCTTGTTCCTTGTTTATTTACTGTTGGTAATACTAAAGAACTTATAGATAACTTTTTTGGCAAAGAATTATATTGTGAAATTTATTCTTATAGGCTTTGGGGTCAACCAAAATTGAAGAAACCAGATGAACTAAAAGGCGTTTCACAAAGTTTTACCGTTGATTACATTGCAAATAAATGTAAATGTCAATGTTTTGTAAAGGATAATGATTTATGGATTAAACATAGAGATTTCTTTTCATCACTTCACAACCCTGATTCAGAAGATTGTGGTACACCGTTAAATCATAGATTAAAGAAGTATTTTGGAGAAAATAAATCTCATTTAGATAGGTTTATTTATTCTGATGCTTGGGGTTCAATCGTGTTGAGAAATGAAGCGTGGATTGTTTTCAGAAATTTAAAAGATACTATTATGAGAACAGAAGTGCCACCTGTTTCTTCGGTTATAAATGCTTTTATTAATTCAAAACTTTTATTCAAAAGTGGAATCATTGAATTAAATAATATATGGCAACAATTTTTTGAGAATGTATGTAAAAAATATAGAAAATTTATTGAAGAAGGTAAATGACGATGAGATTTAATCCATCAAATTTGTATGATAGTAGATTTATTGATAGGTGTATAACTTTCCCAAATTATGCAATTACATATTATATTGAAGATATGTCATCAGCTCAGGATGTAGGAAGAGAAATAGTTGACTATTTAGACGCAGTATCATATAAAGATGAAATCAAGGTTATCCAACACAACAAACAGATAAAAATTGAATTTTTTAACGGTAGTGTTATTAATTTGATAACTAAAGAACATATGATTTCAGGAATTTATTCTAATGTCATTTTTATGGACTCAAGAATAAGGGAAGATTATATAAAGAAATATATCAAGCCTAAAATTGACCAATATGTTATAAGTGAGGGAAATGCAATATTAAATCCCAAGCCAATTTATCTTGATTTTTACGAAGAGGAGAAATAATATGCCGGATATGAAAATGGGCTGTATTTACAGATATGATTTAGAGAAGAATCCACATTTGACAGACAGATTTAAGTTTGTTGAATCAAATTTTACCAGAAAAATAACATCAAAAAGTGATAGGGTTTATTCCAAGATGTTTCATACTATGGACTATGAAGAAATAGTTGATAACGCAAATATAATGAAAAAAAGTCCAAGGCTAATCCTTATAAGCGAACCATTTCTTTTAGACGATGAACTTCGTGAAAGGGTTATTAGATGGGTTAAATGGGCGAATAGTGTTGACCCAAAAGAATATGACCCATTTGAGAGGTTAAGGGGGATAAATAAATGAAAGTTATAAAAACTCATACAGGCAAAATATATGTTGACTCTGATAAGCAGTTAGAATTTTTAACTGTCGGAGATTATGGTAAGGAAAATAATATTAAGGCGAACTTTCTCGGATTAACCAAAGAGATTAATGGTGTTAAGAATACGGACGTTGACCTTACTGATAAGTGGGTTGCAACGATTAGCACACAAAAGGGTTGTCCGATGAAATGTAAATTCTGTGATTGTCCTAAATACGGATTCCACGGTAATGCAACCATTGATGAATTATGTTATGAGGTCGAAACAATTTTGCAGAATGAAAGCATTGACCATACAAAAAGATTTAATGTTCACTTTGCGAGAATGGGAGAACCGACATTTAATAATAATGTTCTTAATTTTACAAGAAATTATTTAAAAAACCTTGTGAAAAAACATTTACAACAGGGAGCAGAAACAATTCATCCTGTGGTTTCAACTATGTTACCTAAAAGCAATCGTAATCTTGTAAGTTTTCTCCTTGATTGGTGCGACATTAAAAACAATGTTTACAATGGTGAAGCTGGTTTGCAATTTAGTATTAACAGTACAGATGAAGCACAAAGGCAAGACCAATTCAACGGTATGAGTTTGAACTTGCTCGAAATTTCCAACATTGCAAAAATATTGCCTATGCCTATCGGTAGAAAGTACACATTGAATTTTGCAGTTACATCACAAACAATTCTCGATGCTAAAGTGTTATCTGAATTGTTTGATAAAGATAAATTTATTGTAAAGATTACACCTATACACGAAACAAATTCAGCGGTTACAAATGGATTTGATGTAACAACTTCTTATACTGATTATGATGTTTATAGAGAATTTGAACAGCCATTAGTTGCTGAAGGTTGGGATGTGATTGTGTTTGTTCCAAGCAAAGAAGAAGATAGTGATAGAATCACTTGCGGCAATGCTTTAATTGCCAATAATAAATAACCAACAAAGGAAGTGCAATGCATTGATTAAAATTAACACCTCCCCCTGCCAAATTTGATATGCGGGGATTGTTTGACTGAACTTAATAAAATACCAAATGAAAGTATAGATTTGATTGTAACAGACCCTCCTTACAAGGTCACATCACGTGGAAATGCAGGAAATTCAGGTGGTATGTTGCAAAAGAAAATTAATATGAAAGGACAAGTATTCAAGCATAATAATATTGATTGTGTTGAATATGCTCCAGAATTTTATAGAATATTAAAAGATGGTAGTCATTGTTATGTTATGACTAATCACGTGAATCTTATACATATGCTGAATACTTTTACAGATTTAAGAACAGAAAAAGAGAAACAAAATGGCGTTAAACCTTATGGCTTTCACTTTATAAAGTCACTTGTGTGGGATAAAAAGAATAAAATAATGGGTCAATTCTATATGTCACAGTTTGAATATATATTATTTTTCAGAAAGGGCAAAGGTATTAGGATAAACCATTGTGGCACAAGTGATATTCTTTCTGTTCCAAATGTAAAAACCAAAGGTGAAGATGGTAAGAATTTGCACGATACAGAAAAGCCTATTGAACTAATGAAGATACTTGTTAATAATTCAACCAAAGAGAATGGAGTTGTATTAGACCCGTTTATGGGAATTGGTTCAACCGGTGTGGCTTGTAAAGAATTACATAGACAATTTGTGGGAATTGAAATTGACTCACAATATTATACAATAGCACAGAACAGAATAGTAGGTTAATTATTATAAAATATAGAAAGGTATCAAATGTTAAATTGCTTAAACACAAAAAATATAAAAACTTTAGACGATTTAAAAGTGGGAGATTATTTTCAATTTCAAGAATATGTTTGGGATATTTTTTATCCAGAATTAGTAAATACGACTTTAAAAGTTTCTGAGTTGAGTGAGGAATTTTATAGGAAGCTAGATAAATGGTATGGAAATGTTCGTGTGTATAATCCTTATAATAAAAAGACATATGTTTTTGTAAAGTCAACCAAAATTATTCCTTTGGCAAATATGAGCAAAAAGGAAGAAACTAATAATAAATTACCATACACACATTTATTATATGCAAGGCATAGACAAGATGGTGTCGATGGAGCGAAAGAGAGTTCTCGTCTATATGTTATTGGTACAAATACAAAAGATATTTTTCATACTATGGGTGAATATGTTTTTCAAAACAATGAAACACTTGAAAAAATAGACCAAGTTGAATGTACCCAAGAAAGACTTGATTATTGGAAAAGCAGAGGATTTGAAATAAATGAATTTAAAAATGATATACAAAATGGTATAAGTAAGGAGATAGGTGATAAGTAATGAGCAATAAATTACCTTATACACATTTGTTTTATGTTCGCCGATATTCTATCGTAGATAATGATGATGAATTAGTTATTTTTGGCATAAACACAAAAGATATTTTTCATACTATGGGTGAGTTGATGTATAGAAGTTTTACACAGGTAAAGCGTATAACTTATGTTGAGTGTACCCAAGAAAGACTTGATTATTGGTTAAAAAATGGATTTAAAATTCACAACTTTAAAGATAAATATGTTTAAAACTTCTTTTTTGTTTGATTTATCCAAGATTGGAAATTAGACAATACCATAGTTTCAAGATGTGATACACCAAAAGAATTTCTTTTTAATAGCATTTGATAACGGTTGAATCTTTGAATTGATAAATTCATAGGGAGTTTTGATAGAATATGAATTTCATCAGATGATTTTATATCTAACTCTTTAAATACAATTAATGGTGCAAGTATTCTAATAGTAAGGTATTTAACAAATTCAGGTTTGGTTAGTCCGAATATCTTTAAAATATTTTTTGATATTAATAAAGTATTGCTATATAGTGATTTTGTATCATCAACCAAGGATTGTAAATCATATAGTGTAGCTATGGCTTTAATGTCTGTTGGTAATTTTGATATTTTTGCATCAATTAATAAATCCCAAGCAAGATTGCGAATATGTTTATATTCTTGTTTTGTCATATAAAAAAACACCTCATAGAGATATTTTTCTCTAAAAGGTGTAATTTATTATATATTGTTTGATTGTAGTTTATTCCAATAAACATTTACAATGTCATTTTCCCAAGATGTTTTTCTGTGATTTTTAAGCCACTTGAGATAATCTTTATATCTATATAAAGAAGCCTCTGCTGACAACCCAAAAACATTTTGTATATCTATGGGTGAATTGATATGTAAATATTTAAAAAGCGGGAATGGGGATAAGATAGTGGCTGCAAAATAGTCAGCCTCATTTTCAAAATATAAATTTTGATTATTTGTTAAACCATTTTCGGCAATTTGTTGATTTGCAGTTGAAAGATGCTTACAAAGAATATGTCCAATTTCGTGAAAGCAAGTCCATAATTGCCGACCTAAATTATTATTGTTTTGAGTTGATAAATTACATAAAATTAAATATCTATTATGTACTTTATCATAATGAGTACAACCGGATTTGCTTTCACATAATTGTATAACATCATTTATTGTACAATTATTTATTTCAGCAAATTTCTGGTATGACATAATTTTACAGTTAGGGATAAGTTTAACAACTTCTCGGACATTGAGCGGAAAGGTGATTTGTGACAACATTTTATAAACTTGTAGAACTAAGTTGTTGATATAATTATATCTAATCATTAAGTGTTGTCATCCTCCTTATTTTCATCAAAAGCATAATTAAAACCTGCTCTAATCATAGTCATCATTAATTCCTTTTCTTTTGGTGGCATATTTTCCTTGGCTCGTTGAAAAGAAATAATATCTTCGTCTTTTAGTATGTCAGTAGCAGAACCTTTAATTTCTTGCCTACCCAATAAATAATCAAGAGAAACATCAAAATAATTTGCAATTTTCATTATTTTCTCAACCGATGGTGAAGTGGCTGTTTTCCATTTTTGGATTGATGATAAGCCAAGACCTAAAGTGCTTTCTAACTTATTTATTGATATTCCCTTTTCGGCACATAACAATTTAATTCTTTGATATAATACAGATTCCATATTTTTTCTCCTTTTTGGTAGTAATTTCTTGAAAATGTATTGACATCAAGAAAATTTTCTGATATACTATCATTAGTCAAGAAAATACAACTAAACTTTATTTAATTATATAATAAAGTTTCAAAAAAGTCAATATTATTATAAGGAGCAAATAATATGTATTATGCTATATTTAAAGAAGTTGGAACAACAGAAATTGCAGTGTTTAAGACAAAGCAAGAGAGAGATAATTGGGTTAATTTTAAAGACCCACTTAGTCTTGCATTTAGAGAAACGAAAGAAAATTGTATTTTTAAAAGAATGGCTTATAACAAAAAAATAGTTATAAACAAAATTATTGAAGGTTTACATAATACAAAAGAAGATGGAGTTCATACGGTAATTGACAAGGATGAACTTAATCCTAATATTATATGGTATGTGACAGATTATATTGATTTCACAATACCATTTATGTAAAGGAGGCATAAAAGAATGGCATTAAAAGGTGCAATTATCGGAGATATTATAGGCTCACAATATGAGTTTAGAAAGCCCAAGGGTTTTGATTATAAAACTGCCATTTTATTATCAGATAAGTGTCATTTTACTGATGATACAGTATTATCATTGGCTACAAAGTATGCTCTCCAAAATGATATAAGTTTTACAGAGGCTTATAAATTCTTTGGATTGAAGTACAGAAATGCCGGTTATGGTAGTTCATTTAGTGAATGGCTTGATGATGATACAAGCACACCTTATAATAGTTACGGAAATGGTTCTGCTATGAGAATTTCATATATCGTTGATTATTATAATAAATATGCTGATTTAGACAAGATTGTAAAAGCTACTATTCGTTCGGCAATATGCACTCATAATCATATAGAAGGTGTATTGGGTGCAAAAACAGTAGCAGTATGCCTTTGGATGGCAAAGCAAGGTTTTCACAAATATCAAATTCTGAATTTTTGTAATTGCGTATATTCAAAATATGAATATGCTTATAGTTCTGAACATTCTCTTGAAGAATTAAGAAAAATATATCGTTGGAATGAAACTTGCCAAGGTAGTGTGCCGGTTGCAATTAGATGTGTTTACGAGGCAAACAACTATACAGAATTTATTAGGAATGTGTTAAGTTTGGATTGTGATGCCGATACGATTTGTGCTATTGGTGGCGGTATTGCCGAAGAATTATTTGATAATAGTGATGATAAAATACTTAAACAGTCCGATGAAATTCTAAATAAATATCTTGATGATTATTTATTAAAAATATTTTATAAAAAATTATAAAATGTATCGAAAAAAGACTTGACATTTTAAGACTTTTGTGATACAATATATTATACAATGAAACAGAGGAGATATATGGATAATATTAAAAATATAATTCAAAGTTCGGAGTATGACTTTTTGAGGAATAACAAAAATCTAAATAAGAATATTATTCTTTTAGGATTGGGTGGAAGTTACTCATACGGAACGAATAATGAAAATTCTGATATTGATATTCGTGGAGTAGCAACCAATAGTAAAAGAAATATTCTTATTGGTGAAGATTTTGAGCAAGTGGCAGATACGAATACTGATACTACTATTTATTCCTTTAATAAAGTCATCAAACTTCTTTGTGCGTGTAACCCTAATATTATAGAAATGCTTGGTTTAAAGCCCGAACACTATATTTGTCTAAGTGATATTGGTAAAGAACTTATCAAAAATAAATCTTTATTCTTATCAAAAAGAGCAATTTATGCTTTTGGTGGTTACGCAAACGCTCAATTAAGAAGATTGGAGAATAAATCAGCTAGATTTGTTAATCAAAGTCAACGAGAAGAATACATATTAAAAAGCATTGAACACGCAAACGAAGATTTTAAAAGAAGATATTTTGAAATGCCGGATAATGCAATTTCATTTTATATTGATAAATCTGAAAGAGATGATTATGATACAGAAATATTTTGTGATATATCTTTGAAACATTATCCACTTCGAGATTTTAAAGGTATCTTTTCTGAGGTGGGTACGGTTTTACAATCATATTCAAAGGTAGGAAAAAGGAACGAAAAAGCTATCCAACACAATAAAATTGGCAAACATATGTGTCATTTAATTCGATTATATTTAATGTGTTTTGATATTCTTGAAAAGGGTGAAATCAATACTTATAGAGATAAGGAACACGATTTTCTAATGAAGATTAGAAATGGTGGTTATCTTGATGACAATAACCAACCTACCAAAGAATTTTATGAAATTGTTGACGAATATGAAAACAAATTTGACAAACTAAGGGAAACAACTGATTTGCCTAACAATGTAGATATGAACAAAGTTTCAGATTTTGTTGAAAAGGTAAACGAAATGGTTGTTCTAGGGAAAAATTAATGGCAAATATTATAAAAATGCCTATTCCGGTTAAATTTGCATTAAACAAACTTCATTCAAATGGTTACGAAGCCTATATTGTCGGTGGATGTGTGCGTGATAGTATTATGGGAGTTGAACCTCACGATTGGGATATTTGTACATCTGCTTTGCCAGAACAAATACAAGAAGTGTTTAAAGACCTCAAAGTAATTCCCACTGGTTTACAGCACGGAACAGTAACCATTATTTATGAAGAAAATGATTGCAAACAGTGTCTTGAAATTACTACTTACAGAATTGACGGAGAATATAAAGATAATCGACACCCTGAAAATGTTGAGTTTACATCTAACCTATCACTTGATTTAATGCGTAGAGATTTTACAATCAATGCCATGGCTTACAATGATAAAGAAGGCATTATTGATATGTTTGGTGGTATTAAAGATATTAAAATAGGTCGTTTGAGATGTGTAGGAAATCCTAATAATAGATTTCAAGAAGATGCACTTCGCCTTATGAGGGCTATTCGCTTTGCAATTAAATATGATTTACAAATTGATGATGAAGTTCTTAAATCAATTCAGAAAAACAAAATACTATTAAAGAATGTTTCTATTGAGAGAATTTGTGATGAATTAACAAAAATACTTAAATCAAATATCGGCAATAACGGTTCAAACAAGAACGGGAGTGAATTAATTGCTTATCTTATTAATTTCTTGCAGGTGGTTCTTGATTATAAATTTGATTTTGATGTACAAGAGATTTATGACAAATTGGTTTTTGTAGAACCAAATGTTCCATTAAGACTTGCAATATTGTTTGATACTATCAATATTGTGAATGTTCTTAAAAAATTAAGATTTTCAAATGATATAATATTCACGGCAAAAACTATTTGTGAATATGGTCATAAAATTCTTGATGATAAAGATATATGGAGTAGTAGGTCAAGCCTTATGTCGGCAATTAATAATCTACATTTAGAAGATGAAAGATATAATATTGAAGATGATAATTCATTGCGTTGCTATGCAAGGTTGTTATTAAAAAATATTCATTCTTGCTCATTTGAATCCATAATATCATTCGCAAAGGCTTGTACCAATGATGAATATATGTTTGTTGCATTAAATATTCTTCAAAAACAAATACAATTTTGTAGAGAAAATGATGTATATTGCCTTCGACATCTTGTTATTAATGGTAATGACATTAAACAAGCGGGTTTTAAAGGTAAAGATATAGGAAATATATTAAATAAACTTCTTGATATGGTTATACGAGAAGATATTAAAAATAACAGAGAGGAATTATTGAATACTATTGATGAAATACAAATGCAAAGAATGTGGCAGTGAAAAGGTATATGCCAAGCCGAGTGGCAGAAGAATGGCAGTATATTGTTCGGATTGTAACAGTTGGATTTGTTGGACTACTTATAAAAAAATGATTGAAATTTATAAAAAGTTAGAAGAACAAGATTTACCTGACAATGTGGCAATTAGAAGAATATATAAAAGGTCTGGCATAACAAGAATGAATTGTGGCAAATGCAACTGTTTATTATATAGTTCTTGTTATAATAGTCCGGAAGGACAATATGATTTGGTAAATGCAAAATATTGTCCTGAATGTGGCAGGGAATTAATTTAATTTTTTTTAAATTATAAAAACTGTCACGAAAAGATACAATACAGAACAGAGGTAATATAAATGTGCAGTATTTAGGTGGAAAAAGTAGAATAAGTAAAAAAATTTCGGAGGTTATAAATGCGTTATCAAGGCGGAAAATCGAGAATATCGAAAACAATAGCCAAAACTATGAACTCACTCCTTGGCAGGGGGGAGAGAAACATTTGTCAGTCTTTTCTGTGGTAGTTGTTCCATAGAAAGTAAGATAAAAGGTTTTAACAGAATGATACTCAATGATAAACATAAGTATCTAATTGACTTATTTAAGGGTGTTCAAAATGGTTATGAATTACCAGAATTTATAACTGAAGAACAATATAAATACATACGAAATAATAAAGACGAAGATTGTGTTTTATCGGGGTTTGTAGGATTTGGTTGTAGTTTTGGTGGTAAGTGGTTTGGTGGATATGCTAGAAACAAAACAAACACGAACTATGCTTTACAAAGTAAAAAATCTTTACTGAAAGATATGGCTACATTAATGGATGCTGAATTTATTTGTAGTGATTATAGAGAAGTTGAGTTACCAAAAGATTGCGTTATATATGCTGACCCACCATATAATAATACTACGGGGTACGGTAAAGAAAAGTTTAATAGTGAGGAATTTTGGGAATACGCAAGAAATACAAGTAAAGAACATTTAATGTTTATTTCTGAACAAACCGCACCTGACGATTTTGTATCAATTTGGGAAAGACCTTTTACAAGGACTTTAGATGTTAATAAACAAAATCAATTTAAAGTAACTGAAAAATTATTTTTACATAAAGATTGGGTTAAGAAATTAAATATACAAATAAATTTAGGAGAAAAGTATGGAAAAGTTTTATATAGTTGAGAAAGATTCAATCCTAGCTAAAGATTATTTAGAGTATTTAGCATTTGCTAAAAATTTTACGAATTTATTTGAAAATTTTGCTAAAGAAAATAATATTGAAGCTGATGAATTTTATTTAAGCACTAAAAGATTATGGATTAAACCTAAAGGACAAGATTATAAGAATTTTGGAAATTCATTTTTAAAAAGTGAACTTGGCAAATTTAAAGTTAATTCACCATTAAATCAAAAATGGGTAGAGTTGTGTAAAGAAAATAATTTGAGCAAAGTTGTTTACAGACCTTATTTACCATTGTATTTTAATGCGTTTGAAGGTAAGTGTTCATCTAGGCTTTTTAAAATAAACGATACTATTTATTGTTCTTTTAGTATGGATAAAGATTTTAAAGCACCATCAGGCTTAAAAGAAATCAAGGGTAGCGAATTTTATAAAGCAATAGAAGATGGCGAATAAAGAGAAAATAAAATATAGATTTTATACATATTCACTGTTTAAAACAGCTATTTTAATTATTATTTCATAGAAAGGAAAATAAATGTCGGAAAAAGAAAAGACAAAATATACAAATAATGACCTTATTACTATGCAAAATTGGTCATTAGAACGAAAAATTCAAGTATCACTAACTAGAATTTCTGAATTTGGACTTAAAATGAACAATAAAATCTATAATTCATTTTCAGGCGGTAAAGATTCAACGGTACTGTTAGATTTGGTTAGAAGAGTATTTCCTGATTGTCCGGCAGTATTTATTGATACCGGTTTGGAATATCCCGAACTAAGGGATTTTGTTAAGACCATTGATAGTGTTGTTTGGTTGAAACCTGAGATGAATTTCAAAAAAGTTATTGAAACATATGGCTATCCAATTATCAGTAAGGAAATATCGGGGTTAGTTGAAGTTGCTAAACATAAACCAAATGGTAAGGTTGCACAATTATTTGACCCTAATTCAGAAAGAGTAAAAGAGAAAACTTTGAAGTATGGCAAAAGTTGGGGCAATGCTTATGTTAGGTGGGGAAATTTATTAGATGCACCATTTAAAGTATCAAATAAATGTTGCAATATTTCTAAAAAAGCACCTGCTAAAAAATATGAAAAGATAACGGGAAACCACCCTTTTATCGGTACTATGGCTTGTGAAAGTAAAATTAGAAAGAACGGCTGGTTGCAGACGGGTTGTAATATCTTTGATAGTAATAGACCTAAATCAATGCCTTTATCATTTTGGACTGAACAGGACATATTGCATTATATAAAGGAATTTGATTTAAAATATGCACCAATTTATGGTGAGATTAAACAAGATAAAGATGGTAAATATTATACCACAGGATTACAACGCAGCGGTTGTGTATATTGTGGTTTCGGTTGTCATCTTGAAAAAGAACCAAACAGATTTCAAAAGTTAAAGAAAACACATCCTAAAATCTGGAATTATTGTATGAAAGATTTAGAAAGTGGTGGTTTAGGAATGAAAAATGTTTTGGAATATATAGGAGTAGAAATTGAATAAAGAACCGATATTTAAAACAATTACTATTGATGTGGATGATACGATAGAAGATTTACTAGGTGCTTGGGTTAATTATCTAAACCACAAACATAACCTTTCTGTTAAGAAGAAAGATATAACTGATTGGGATATGGTAAGATTCTTTCCTAGTCTTACAAGAGAACAAATATTTCAACCGTTAATGTGTGAAACTTTTTGGGATTTTGTAAAGCCTAAAAAGGATGCTAGTAAATATATAAAGAAATTAATTGATGATGGTTACAATGTTTATCTTTGTACGTCAACAGATTATCAAAACATCAAAGTAAAATTTGAAAAGATTATTAAAAAATATTTTCCCTTTATTAATTGGAGTCAAGTTATTATTTGTCAGAAGAAACAAATGATTATGACAGATATTCTTATTGATGATGGTATTCATAATCTGGAAAACGGTCATTATATTAAGATATTAATGTCAGCTCCTCATAACGAAAAATATGATGCAGAAAAGAACCATATGTATCGTGTTAATAATTGGGAAGAAATATATAATCTTATAAAATCTTTTAACGATATTCTATACGAAAGTATAGAAGGAGGTAGTAAAAATGTTTAAATGTAAATATTGTGGAACTGAAATGAAGAAAGTTTATTCTTTTAATTCAAAAAGTTATCAACAGATGATGTGTCCGAATTGTGGTAGTGGCACAACTAAACGACCAATCGTATTTGATAGCGATGGTAATTTAATTACATATATTAAAAAGAAGAAAAATAACAAGACTAAAACAAATACGAGGAGTTTACATAGATGATAATTAACGACAAGAGGGCATTGGCATATATTGTAACGGTTGATGAAATTAAGTCACTCCCAAACTATGACAGAGTTGAATATGCTCGTACAAATGGTTGGTGGTGTGTAGTACAAATTGGTGATTTTAAAGTTGGCGATAGAGCAGTTTATTTTGAGGTTGATAGTAAAGTCCCAAAAGATGATATGAGATTTAAGTTTCTCGAACCTAAGAAATATCGTATTAAAACCCAAAAGATGTGCAAGGTTATTTCACAAGGTTTGTTAATGCCAATAGGGTTATTTCCGGAATTAGAGGAAATGAAAGTTGGAACAGATGTTACTGATATTTTAGGAATTAAATATTGGGTAGCTGAAGATAACGAAAGAAAATCTAATAAGCCAAATCCAAATGCTAAATATATTGCTATGGCACAAAGACACAAGAAACTTTTTAAAAAGCCACTTGTAAAGAAAATTATGGAATACAAGACGGGCAGAAAGATTATGTTTGCTTTGTTTGGAAGAAAGAAAGATAATCCTTTGAAATTTCCAACACATTTTCCATTCGTCAGACCAACTGATGAAGAACGTTGCGAAAATATCCCTTGGGTTTTAGGTCATCCAAATCCCTTGACTGTAACCGAAAAGTTAGACGGAACTAGTTCAACTTATATCCTTGAAAGAAAAGGTAAAAAGAAATTTGAATTTTATGTTTTGTCAAGAAGGGTTAGACAAAGAACACCTGACCAAAAGTGTTTCCACGATAAAAACATTTATTGGGAAATGGCTTTAAAATATAATATAGAACAACATTTAAAAGATTACTTAATTGATAACCCTGTGTGTACGTATGTGTGTATTCAAGGTGAATCAGTCGGAAATGTTCAGGGTAATCCTTTAAAGTTAAAAGAAGATGACTTATATATTTTTAACTTTATTCGTTCTGATGTTGGTAGATTACCTTCAGTTGATGGTAAGAAAATTATTGAAAGTTGGAATATGAAGTTTGTACCTATCCTAGATACCGAATATTATGTACCAAAAGATATGGAAACATTTAAGAAATATGCAACTGCAAAATCAGTTGTTAATCCCGATGTAATGCGTGAGGGTGTGGTACTTCGTGACCCAACAAATGATTTTAGTTTCAAAAATGTATCTAGGGAATATTTGTTAAAGCACGGAGGTTAATGTGGATAAAGAACAAAGTAAAGCAATGGAGCTTTTAATAAGAACAAGACTAAATGAACAATTTTTGCGAGGAGTTAGAGTTGGTATTCAAACTTGTAGTAAAGTTGTTTTAGAAAAACTTAATGACAGGGAAAAGACTTTCATTCAAAGAGTTGATGAAGTTAAGAAATATTGTTCAACTGCAAATCAAAAGGAATTTCTTGAAAAGGGCATTGGCGAAAATTCTAATAATGAGGGCATTGAGGACAAGTAAAACCAAGCAAATAATTTGCAAGGAGGTGAAACTTTGGAATTTGAACAAAATTATAAAAGATATGGGAATCGTCCTTATTTGATTATGATGTGTGGTTTGCCCGGAAGTGGCAAAACTACATATGCTAAAAATAATATTACAATCACTACTGCAAAGAAAACATATAGACCGATTGTTTTATCTTCAGACCAAATCCGTAAGGAAATTTATGGTGATGAAACAATTCAAGGTGATGGAAATAAGGTATTTACCAAACTACATAAAAAGGCAAAAGAAGAATTAAAACAAGGAAATGATGTTGTAATAGATGCTACATACATTAAGAAGAAACATCGTATTCATTTTCTCAAAGAATTAAATAAGATACCTTGTATTCCTGTATGTATAGTTATGGCAACAGAATATTCACTATGTATTCTAAATAATTATTCAAGAGATAGAAAAGTACCAGAAGAAGTAATAAAACGAATGTTACTGAACTGGCAACCACCACATTATGGTGAGGGCTTTGATAAAATTTCTTATGTTTTTTCTTATTATAATGATTTTAAACTTGTTCATAACAAACAGAAAGAAAAATATAATTTTGATACTTTTTATAAGGTTGCAAATGTTTTTGACCAAGAAAATAGTCATCATAAATTAACTCTTGGTGAACATTGTGCAAAAGCCGGTGAAAAAATACAAGAGTTAAGTCCAGATAATTTTTGGCTATTAGTTGGAGCATTGTTACACGACAATGGTAAAATTTTCACAAAAACAAGAAATAATATAAAAGGTATTGATGATGGTGATTGTCACTATTACCAACATCATTGTGTAGGTGCTTATAATGCTATGTTTTATTTACATAGTTTTGAAGATATAAAGTCAAATGACATTGCTTATGTGACAAACTTAATTTATTATCATATGCATCCCTATTGTGAATGGAAACAATCCGAGAAAGCACTCAATAGAGATAAACAACTTCTTGGTACTAAATTATATGACGATATTATGTTGTTACACATTGCAGATTTATTTGCACACTAAAATTTAAAAAAAGGAGGAACAAAAAAATGAAAATTGTCGATATTAAAGACACGGTTGATTTGATGATTAGCCCTGATTATAAAGAAAGATTTAGGGCGGAATATTATCAGTTAAAACTAAGATACAACAAGCTGAAAGCTATGCTAAAGGATTGGGAAGATGGTGCATTAACTTTCTTACCTACTTGTCCTAAGAGTACATATAGATTGCAGCTTGAAGCAATGGAAAAATATCTTGCAATTTTAGAAACAAGAGCAAGAATGGAAAAAATTGGAGGAATTTAAGTTGGCAGAAAAGAAAAGTGTTTTTGAAACATTGTATGCAATTGATGTTTCAAACAAAATTAAAGAAAAAAATAAATTAAGCTATTTGCCTTGGTCATCTGCTTGGGCTGAAGTTAAAAAGAGATTTCCAAGTGCTAATTTTAAAAATATTCCACAGATTATGGATGAATATGGCAACACAAGACCTTGGCACGATGACGGTAAAAGTGGTTGGGTAGAAGTAGAAGTAACTATCGAGGGCGAAACAATCACAGAAACTTTACCGATTATGGATTATAGAAATCAGCATATTGATGCTAAAGCAATTTCATCAACAGATGCAAACAAGTCAAGTAAGCGTTGTTTGGTTAAGTGTTTAGCTTTGTTTGGTCTAGGTACTTTTGTTTACGAGGGTGAGGATTTACCTGAAGAAACAACAAAGATAATTGAACTAAAAGAAACAATTAAGGCTTTGGTTGATAAAAAGGTTTCATTATCTGATAAGGCAAAAGAAAAGGTGGCTGAACTTTGCAAGGCAGCAGAAAAGAAAGCAAACCCAAATCTTGATGATGAATCAATTACAGGTAGATATAACAATATTAATGATATTGATATTTTAACAAATTTAAAACAACAACTATTAGCAGTTAGAAAGTAAGAGGTATATTTTATGGGATTTAGACAAGCAGATTCAGAAGGTCGTGGCGGTTTCGCTAGAGTATGGAGCATTGAAAACAAGGGTAACTATACAGTAGCAAAACTTAGTACAAGTAAAAAGAGAAAAGACGGAGATGGCTATGAAACAGACTTTCAAGATGGTTTTGTTCGTTTCATTGGTTCAGCTCACGAGAAAATTAATAAAACTGTAATTGGTGAAAAGGGAATTACAATTCAGATTACATCTTGTGAGGTTACTTCTCCTTACAATCCGGAAAAGAAGAAGAGTTATACAAATTATGCAGTATTTGCATTTAATGTACCTGACGGAAATGAAACAACAACTGGTAGTAAAGGCAAGGCAACAGCAAAAACTAAGACAAAGGCTAACACTAAGCCATCTGTTGATATTGTAGAAGAGGAAGATGAGGATTTACCGTTTTAATGAATAAATCAACTAATGTTGAGAAATTCGAGCAATTATTAAAAAGCACTAATAGAGAGGGTATGGATGGTCTGATTGAATTTATTAGAAAGTCAGACTTCTATACTGCTCCGGCATCTACAAGATTTCATTCTTGCCACGAAGGTGGACTGTTAGAGCATACATTATTTGTTTACGAAAGACTCAGTGAAAAATTAAATGATAAATTGTGGAGTGAAAAACTTGATATTAAAAAGGAAAATATCATTATCTCTGCACTACTTCACGATTTATGCAAAACATATTTTTATGGTGCAGAACTAAGAAATAAGAAGGTGTATAGTGAACACGGAACAAAGTCGGATAACAACGGTAGATTTGATTGGGTAACAGCACCAGTTTATATTGTTGATGACAAAATTCCATATGGTCACGGCGAAAAATCAGTAATGATGGCAGAAGAATTTATTAAACTTGAACCCGTAGAAAAATATGCTATTAGATGGCATATGGGTTTCTCCGAGCCTAAAGAAGTTTTAAAAACTTTAGGTTGTGCAATTCGTAAACATCCTCTTATCTTAGCGTTACACGAATCAGACTTAGAAGCAACTTATTTATTGGAAGAAGAGGAATAATTATGAGCAAGAAAACTGACATCAGGGTTTGTAGATACTATGATTGCCCTTACGACCACAAAATTGATATATCAAAAGATAAATATACAGTCCAAAAAAAAACAATGTATTATCACACCGAATGTTTGAAAAGAAAACAAAAAGGTAGTGAAAAAGATGATAAAGTAAAGGCTGATATTCGATATATTAAGAATGGTTGGGTGAAACACATTAGTAAAACTGTGGTTTTCAGTCAGTTACATCTTTGCCTTAACGAATTGTTATCAAGAGGAATTGAGTCCGATTATTTAGTTTTTGTTTTTGATTATGTTGTTAAAAACAAATTAAATTTAAAACATCCATTGGGTTTCAAATATTTTGTTGATAAAGAATGTATTAAAAACGCTTATAAAGCAGAACAGTATAGAAAGAGAAAAATTCATAAATCTAATGAATTTAAAATTACTGAAGATAATTCTAATTCTCCTAAATTCAAGTTAAATCAAAAGTCTGTTGGATTTTCAAGCATTTTAGGAGGAGGTAAAAAATAATGGATATATCAGAATTGTCTGACATTCAATCAGAAAGTGGGATTATCGGAACATTAATATATCACCCAGAATACATATTACATTCAGATTATTTAAAACCAAATTATTTTTTTGGAGTAGAGAATGGTTGTATATATTGGGCTATTCAAGAACTGTATAAAGACGGTATTACAACTATTGATGCTTATAATATATCTAATAAATTACAAAGCAACAAAGGCGTTTCAAGAACTATTGAAAAATATAATATGCCAACAGTTCAAGAATTTATGGAACTATATGAAGAAACTGCCAGAAATTCGCTAGAAGAATATCAAATGTTAGCAAACAATGTTGTGACTTTATCATTTAAAAGAGATTTAGTTAAAACATTAAATCAATTATCAAGCACTTGTTTCCACAAAGAATGTGACCTTGATGAATTAAATAATGAAGTATATGACGAAATTGACGGATTAACTCAAAAATATATTTCAAGCACAGAAATTCATACATTAGGAAATGATATTGATGACATATGGCAAGAGATTTGTGACCGCCGTACTGAAAGTGGTATTTATGGTATTCCGTCAAAATATAATATCTTCAATGACTATTTTACATACGAAACTGGCGAATTAGTGGTAGTTCAAGCAAAATATAAAAGAGGTAAATCTGTTCTGCTTATGAACGAAGTTGTTCATAAACTCAGGAACGGTGTTCCAACTTTGGTTATTGATACTGAAATGCAGACTCGACTTTATACCGAAAGACTCATTTCACATATTACAGGCATTGAAATTAAAAGAGTAAAGAACGGTAAATATTCTGAAGAAGAAAAACAAAAGATACTTGAATGTATTGAATGGTTAAAAGAACAACCCTTTGTACATATATATGACCCACAAATGACAAACGAAAAGATGTACTCAATATGTAAAATGCTTAAATATAAGATTGGACTAACTTTTGTGGTGTTCGATTATATTAAATCTAATGAAACATCAACTAGTGATAACTATAATATATTGGGTGCAAAATGTGATTTTCTAAAAAACAAGATTGCAGGTGAACTTGACCTATCAGTTTTATCGGCTTGTCAGCTAAACCGTAGTGGTGAAGTTGCCGATAGTGATAAAATCAATAGATATTTGTCGGTAGCAATTAAATGGGATTATAAAACACAAGATATGATAGCAAGAGATGGTATGGAATGTGGCAATACATTCGCACAAATTTATGTAAACCGTCTTGGTCAACAAATGCAAGATGAAAATGAATATATAGATTTTGTTTTTAGTGGCGACACTATGACAATCGTTGAGGCAAAACAACACGAAATAGATAATGAATTTTAAAAAATGGGAGTAGATGGCTATGATGAATTATTATGATGATGAAGTATTACAGGAAATCAACAATAATACTGATTTGCTATCTTATGCTCAACAAACCCTAGAACTAAAACAACGTGGCAATGACTATTTCGCTCATTGCCCGTTGCACAGAGATGATACTCCTTCGTTATCATTTTCACCAGCAAAGAACTCTTTTTATTGTTTTTCTTGTGGTGTTAAAGGTCAAATGATTGGATATTTAATGAAGTTTGAAAAATTATCATTTGATGAAGCAGTTGAAAAAGCCTCTAAACTTGCTGAGATTGATATAAGCAAAATGTGTCAATCTAAAACAATGAATTTTCTAAAGAAATGGAAAATGTTTTTAAAATCAAGACAAAATACAGAGGTGTTTCAACACCCTATTGTTCCAATATCAGACTTTAATAAATTTACAAAAGCAAAAGTCACAGAATGGCTTGATGAGGGAATTACACAAGAAACAATAGATTTGTTTGATATTAGAATTGACGAATATAGCAACAGAATTGTTTATCCGGTTTATGATATTAATAATAACTTAATTAATATCAAAGGCAGAACTAGATACAAAAATTATAAAGCCTTAAAAATTCAAAAATATATGAATTATTATAAGGTTGGCGTTATGGATTATTTTCAGTGTTTAAATGTGACTTTAAGATATGTAAAAGAAAAGAAAGAAATAATTATATTTGAGTCAATTAAAAGCGTTATGAAAGCCTATGGTTGGGGTTATAGGAATTGTGTATCAGCCGAAAAACATAATTTAACTCCCGAACAAATTTCACTATTGGTTAAATTAAAGGTGAATATTGTATTAGCATATGATTCTGATGTCAGTTATGGTTCAGGTGAAATATTTAAAAATATAGATAAATTAAGAAAAGTTACCAATATTTATATCATAAACGATATGAATGATTTACTCGGTGGTTCTAAAGCGAAAAATGCACCGGTCGATTGTGGGAAAGAAATATGGGAAGAATTGTACAAGGGCAAAAAGAAGGTGGTGTAAAATGGATAATCAATATAATATAAATGATACTCGTTGGTCATATTCAAAAGTTGCTAGTTATGACCATTGTAAATATGAATTTTATCTTAATTACATAATTAATGATGACGAACAATACCTAGCCGAAAATAATTATTATGCCGAAGTAGGAAGTTTCGTACACAAGATATTGGAAATGGTATTTAGTGGGAAATTAAAAGTTGAAGATGCTCTCCAATATTATTTAGACAATTATGATAACAATGTTTTTTACAAAGTCAAGAAATCTATTATGGATAAAAACTATGTCGTTATTGCAGATTATTTTGCAAACCTTGATATAGATTGGCTAAAAAAATATGAAATATTAGGCGTTGAAAAGGAAGTAAACTTTGAACTTGATAATTATAATTTTATCGGTTATATAGATTTACTATTGAGAGATAAAACAGATGGTAGAATTGTTGTAATCGACCATAAGAGTACCGAATATCCTTTTAAAAAAGATGGTGGAGTTAAAAAGAAATTAGAACATAGCTTTGATTTATATAAAAAGCAAATGTACTTATATAGCCACGCAGTTTATCAATTATATGGTGAATTTCCAAAAGAAATGAGTTGGAATCACTTTAAAGAAGATAAAATTGCCACAATACCATTTATTAAAAGCGAGTATGAAGATACTCTTAAATGGTTTAAGAAAATGATAAAATCCATTGGCAAAGAAAACGAATTTAAAGCATCAGAAGATTATTTTTATTGTTATAATCTTTGCAACTTTAGAAATTCGTGTGAATATAAGCTCATAGGGGGTAAAAAATGATACCAACCAACTATGTGCCTTATCATATTCATACAATGTTAAGTAATGGTGTAACAAATATTGATAGTATTACCGATTTTCACGATTATATTGATATAGCTAAAAAATATGGAATGAAAGCATTTGCATTTTCCGAACACGGCTCTTTATTTGCTTGGTTAAAAAAGAAAGAATATATTGAATCAATGGGAATGAAATATATTCACGCAGTTGAAGTATATCTAACCGAAGATAATGAAAATAACCATATTTATTCTGCAAATGATATGTTATTGGACTCTACAACTACTAGAGTGAAGTTTGAAAAATATTGGCAAAATAATAATGGGGAATGGTTAGCTGAAATTAAATCTCAGGATGATACGGTAAAAACTATCCCAATAGATATTGATACATTAAAAATTGAGGGTTATGTAAAAAATCGTGATAACTACCACGCTATACTTATTGCTAAAAATTATGACGGAGTAAAAGAACTAAATAAAATTGTTTCAAAGTCTTTTAATAGAAATGATTATCATTATTATTATGCACCAAGAGTTTCTTTTGAAGAATTATTTAAAACCACAGACAATATAATTGTTACTTCTGCGTGTCTTGGTGGTGCTTTAGCGAACGGAACACCAACTGCAAAAGAAAAGTTTTTAAGTTTTATGCAACAAAACAAACATAGATGTTTCCTTGAAATTCAACATCATAATTGTAAAGAACAAATTGAATACAATCAGTTACTTTATCAATTACATCAGAATACTGGTATTCCACTTATTGCTGGAACTGATACTCACGCATTAAATGATATACATATGGATGGTAGAGCAATACTACAAAAGGCAAAAGGTGTACGCTTTTCAAACGAAGATAGTTGGGATTTAACTTTTAAGTCTATTGAACAACTAATTTCAGCGTATAAAACACAAAATTCCTTGCCATTAGAAATAGTTTATGAGGCTATAAATAATACTAATGTTATGGCTGATATGATAGAAGAATTTTCATTAGATTATTCTCCTAAATATCCTAAATTATATCCAAATTCAGAAGAAGTATTCAAGAAAAAGATTAACGAGGGTGTAAAATCTCGTGGTATTATAAAAAAGCCGAACTACAAAGAGTATCTTGATAGAATACATTATGAGTATGATGTTTACAAGCATAACGGTGCAATAGATTTTATGTTGCTAGAAGAAAATTATAAATCTGAAATGAGAAAAGAAAATATTAAATATGGTTATTCTCGTGGTTCAGCATCTGGCAGTATTATTGCATATCTCTTATACATAACAGAAATAGATAGTGTAAAATACAACCTGAATTTTGAACGATTTATGAATAAAGAGAGAGTATCACTTGCCGACATTGATACCGACTGGTTATCTGAAGATAGAAAAGCCGTTAAAGATTATCTTCATAATAAAAAAGGATTATATTGTTGTGATATTGTTACATTCAATACAATAGCATTAAAGGGTGCTATTAGAGATGTTTGTCGTGCTTTATATAAAGATAAGGTCGATTTTTATTCTAGGCTAAGTCCTAAATGGCAAAAAAGATATGACGAATATCTAAAGACAGTTGAATATTATAACGGTCAGGGTCAATCCTTCACTATGCCAAAAGATTTAGAAAAAGAAATTGAAAAAATTAATGGCGGTAATTATATAAAAACATCCGAAAAAATAATTGAAATGTGCGAAGATGACGAAGATAAAGCCAGAAAACAATACCCAGATGTGTTCAAATATGTTGATTTGGTGAACGGTGTAGTTGTTTCAGTCGGTAATCATCCTGCTGGTTGTGTAGTTTCTCCAATGCCTGTTGATGAATGGTTTGGCACTTTTACTACATCTTCGGATGAGTACCCAATATCACTACTTAATATGAAAGAGATAGACTCTTTAAATTTTGTTAAGTTAGATATTTTAGGACTTGATAATATTGGTTTAATCTATAAAACTTGTGACTTAGCTGAAATTCCTTTCGCCACTCCAGATAACATTCCTGCTGACGATATGAATGTGTGGAATAGTATTAAAGAAGATACCACAATGATATTTCAGTGGGAATCTCAAAGTGCTACTGCGTATTTAAAACAATTATTTAGTGACAAAACCATTGAAAAAATCAGAGAAAAGAACCCGGATTTTTCGTATATGGACTTGTTGTCAATCGGTAATGGTGCTATTCGCCCAGCCGGTGAATCATATAGAGATAAACTTGCACAAGGTATCTATCAAGATAACGGACACGAAGCACTAAACAAATTTCTTGCCCCTACTCTTGGGTATCTTGTATATCAAGAACAGATTATTGAGTTTTTACATTCGTTTTGTGGTTATACAATGGGCGAGGCTGATATTGTTCGCCGCGGTTTTGCAAAAAAGACTGGTACAGAAAAGTTTATACCTAAAATCAAAGAAGGTTTTAAACAAACGATGTTGGATAAATATAATGTTCCACCTGAAGAGTCTGATACTTTGATTGTAAACTTTATTAAAGTTATTGAGGATGCTAGTTCCTATCTTTTTTCAAAAAACCACGCAGACCCTTATTCTTGGGTTGGCTATATCTGTGGTTATTTAAGATATTACTATCCACTTGAATTTATAACAACTGCACTTAATATTTTTGAAGATAAAGAAGAAAAAAGTTTATCCATTATTAATTATGCTAAAAAACAAGGCATTACGATTTCACCAATTAAATTTAGGTATTCTACTGCAAAATATAGTTTTGACAAGGAACAAAATAAAATATTCAAAGGTATTTCTTCTATTAAATTTATGAATGATAAAATTGCAGATGAAATATATGAATTAAGGAATAATTATTATAACAACTTTATAGAACTGTTGTTAGATATTAAAAATAAAACAACTACCAATCAAAAACAATTAAAAATTTTAATTGAGTTGGATTTCTTTTCTGAATTTGGAGATATAAATTTACTGTTGGCACAAGTTGACTGCTTTAATAAATTTGGCGGCAGAAGTCAATTTAAAAAAGATGAATTAATTAAACTTGATATACCACTTGATATTATTAAAAGATTTGCAACAAAAGAAACAGAAAAAATGCTTACAGGGGTTAATTTTCCTTCATTTTTGAAATATACATCAAAAAAAATAAAAGCACCTAAAAGGAAACTATCTGAAAAAATAAAATCACAAATAGATTATTTGGGGTACATAACAATAATTGATAAAAAATACAGTGGTATGGCTGTTGTACTTTCGGTTGATGCAAAATATTCACCTAAACTAAAAATGTATTCACTAAAAAATGGTACAACCTTGGACTGTAAGATTAACAAAAAAACTTTTAATAAAGATAAATTAAGTGAAGGCGATATTGTTAGAATTGTTAGTACATCAAGCAAACCAAAGGTGCAAAAAAATGAGAACGGTGAATGGGTAAATATTCCGGGAACGAAAGAATTGTGGATTAATAGTTATCACAAGGTAGTAGGTTTATAATGTAATTATATTTTTTATAAAATGTTACGAAAAATGTCATAAAAGTTATTGACAAGTGAAGAATTAGGTGATATAATAACTTTATTATAAAATGTTAAGAAAATATTCGATACATTTACTAATTTAAAAACCGTGTCATATTAACCTCTCAAGAATTGAGGGCTTGGGAGGGATATAATGACAATAAAACTTACATTTTATTTACATAACAGAAAAAGGTGATTTATGTGCAAATGGTAGATGTAGAAATTAGATATTTGGATGATAACAAACTTTTTCTTAAATTTCCAATAACAGAGTTTGTTCAGGCAAGAAAACACAAGAAAAAGAGGATTAATAAAAAATGGCTTAAAAAGTATGGAATAAAATCAGCCTATAAAACGGAAAGTGAATTTATAAAGTAAGGGGAGTGCATATGGGAAAAGTCACAATTCTTCCCGAAACCACCAAAGACCCAATTTCTTTAATGGGTCGGAGAGCTGGTATTTGTTGGGGAGCAGATATTACCGATGGTGAAAGAAACTATCGGAGAGGTTTGGAATGTATAGAAAATAATCACGGCAGAGTATTAGAATTTCCTGATGTTCATATGGTTTTTGAGGGATATTCGGCAAAATGCTTACGAGAGTATTACACACATATTGGTTGTTTACCTAGTAGATTACAAGCCTCTACAAGATACATAGATTATTCAAAAGGTGATGGGTTTGAATATACCACACCTTATACAATTAAAAAGAATGAAAAAGTTCTTAATGAATGGCGAAATATGATGAAAGATATTAATAACTTAATTAGCCGTTTTGTTAATGAATATGAAATCCCAATCGAGGATGCAACTATGGCATTACCGATTGCTTATAGTTCAAAGATGGTGGATAAACGAAATCCACGAAATCTAATTGATATGTCAAGAAACAGAATGTGTTCTCGTGCATATTGGGAATTTAGAGAGTTGTTCAAAGATATTATTAATGCTTTAAAAGAATATTCTGACGAATGGGCTAAACTTATTGATTTACAATTTATGCCAAAATGCGATTACTTAGGATATTGCCCGGAAAAATATAGTTGTGGAAGAAAGCCTAAAAAGAAATGAGAACATATGAGGATATGTGTGTTAACTGCCCACGAGAGATGGGTTGTTTAGGTAATTCTTGTCCTTATAAAAATGTAGCAGTTGATTATTGTGACCAATGTGGAAGTGATAATGCTGAATATATATTAGACGGTGATGAACTATGTGAGGATTGCGTTAAAGAAGAATTACAAGGAATATTTGATGATTTATCTATATCAGAAAAGGCAGAAGTGTTAGATGTAGATATTGATACAATAGATTAAGGAGGTTTCCAATGATAGTTGCTTTAGTAGGTGAAAGTGGTAGTGGTAAAACAACCCTTGCTAATTATGTTTCGAGTAAAGAATGTGAAAATGCAAATTTAAAAAAAGTTGTTACATACACAACCCGCCCGAAAAGGGATTTAGAAGTGGATGGTGTTGATTATTATTTTATTAATGATAATCAATTCAAACAAATGATAGTAGATGACTTCGTTGAATTTAATTGTTACCGTGGCTGGAAATATGGAACTAAAATTAACTTTGATGATGGTGATGATAAGGTTGTTATTTTAACACCAGCCGGTGTTAGAAATTTAAAAGTTTATTTAAAAAATCATCCTGAAATTAAAGAAAAAGTATTGGTTGTATATTTATGTGTTGACAGAAGGTCAAGACTAATAAAAATTTTGGAACGTGGTGACGATATAGATGAGAGTTACAGAAGAAATCTAACAGAGGTTGGTCAGTTTGACTCGTTTGATAAAGAATGTGATTATATTCTTTTTAACGAAATTTATCGAAAAACGATAAAAAGTATGGCATCTGATTTGCTCAAAATAATTCGTATAAATAAAGTGAAAGATAGATAATTTAACAATTAAATATTGGAGATTAAATGAATAATTAATAAATACTTTTCTTTACAATTAAAACATTATCAGTAATACTTCTATCTACTGTATGTGGTTTGTTATAACAAAATAAAAACAATAGCAAGAAAAAAAATAAACTGGCATACTTTTATTGCGATTTTGTGATAAATATAAAGAAAATATATGAGTTAATATTTATAAGATTAATATTATTTAGTTTAAATATATCTTTTAAAATATATAAGGAGAAGAAAAAATGGAAATAATTTTTTATTCGACTAATTGTCCGAAATGTAAGATTCTTGAAAAGAAACTTACAGAAAAAAATATCAAATTCACAAAGAATAACAATGTAGTTGAGATGGCTGAATTGGGGATTGACCAAGTTCCTGTTCTCTCTATTAATGGTAGTTTGTTAAACTTTGTAGAAGCAAACGAATGGATTAACGAAAGGAAGGATTGTGAATGAATATTCCAATAAAAGTAAACCAAGATTTTGAAAAAACTCTTATGTCTTTAAGCAGTAAATATGGTGAAGATTTTGAAATTTTGAATGGTATTCACGAAACACAGTTGAATTACTCAGATTTTATTGATGGTTTCATTGATAAGAATGTGGCAGATGCTACTATTGATTCAAGTGCAAATGTTGCGAATAAAGATATTAGAAGTCTAATGAGTGAAAAGGGTAAACCAGAAGATAAGTTATTTGCTTTTAATAAGATTTTTTATGAACTAAAGAAAAAGTATGGTCTAAAGACTGCTAAGGAATGGCTAGAAACAGAGTACAATGGTGGTTTTTATCTACACGATGCCTCATCATCAACCTATGTACCATACTGCTATGCTTACGATTTAACAAGACTAGCAACCGAAGGTTTATTCTTTTTAAATAATTATAACAACAAAGCACCAAAGCATTTAACAACATTCTTAGATGATTTAATTGAATTTATCAGTTTTATGTCTAATAGAAGTTCGGGTGAACAACTGCGCCCATCTGTTTCTTTTCCATTTATCAGTGGGGTCATATATTGTGGCTAACGGGGAAGGCTAAATATGAATAACATACAAGCTAATCCCGTGGAAACTATCAAAAAAGATATTTACATTATAAAAAACAAAATCAACAACAAAGTTTATGTAGGACAATCCAAAAATGCAAAGATAAGATTTAAACAACATTGTAAATTGAGTAATATGAATAACTCCGAAATCGGAAAAGCAATCAGTGAATATGGCAAAGAAAATTTTTCATTAGAGATTGTTGAACATCAAATTACAAATTATAATGAGAGAGAGAAATATTGGATTAAATATTATAATTCTGTTATTCCATTTGGATATAATGTTCAAGAAGGTGGTGAAAAGCCACCAACATTATATGGTGAAGATAGTCCGGCTTGTGTACTATCAGATGAAAAACTAATAGAATTAAAAAAAGATTTGGCTAATACAAAACTATCCTACTTAAAACTTGCAGATAAATATAATATATCAAAAAGACAAATATTAAGAATCAATTACGGATTAAGTAGAGCGAATATCAATGAAAAATATCCTATTCGCAAAAAAGCTAATATTAATGGCAAATTGTCAGATACAGATGTTAAGGTTATTATTGAATTATTAAAACATACATATTTTTTTAATGGCGAAATAGCAAGAATGTTTAATGTTGAGGTACACGTAATATCAGATATAAACACAGGTAAAACACATAAAATTAAGGATGAAAAATATCCAATCAGAAAATGGAAAAGCTGTGGTGTAATAAAATTTACTTATCAACAAGTAACGGAAATAATAATGTTGTTAAAAAATACGGAAATGTCACTTAATCAAATTGCAAAAAAATATAATGTGAATGTTAATTCTATTCAGGAAATAAATAATGGATTTTCTAAAAAATATAGAAGAGATGAAATAATATATCCGATTAGAAATTATTGATAGCTCTGTAACGACTATCCTCGTTAAGAGGAGTAAACACACTATTGATACGTGTGTTGAAAGAGAAACAGCATAACAAAGGTTATGTCAAAATCTAGTCTAGCCTTTATGGAAACATAAAGAACCAACGGCAGTTGGTATTCCAAATATTCTTATTTGGACTTATTATTTTTGGAAAAAAGATTGTGAAAGTGGTTATTACATCAAAGATAAAGATTACTATATTAGACAATCATTCCAAAAATTCATTTACCGTTTAAATCAACCATTTATGAGAATTGACCAATCAGCATTTGTAAATGTTTCTATCTTTGATAGAAATTATATTGAGTCACTATTCGGTGGTGTTGAATATCCGGATGGTACATATGTAATTGATTGCGTAGATGAACTGATTGAACATCAAAAAGTATTTATGGAGGTCATTTCAGAAATTCGACAAGAAAATATGTTTACATTTCCTGTACTTACATATTCATTGCTAAAAAGAAGTGACATTACAAAAGATGAAGCAAAAGAAATGATAGAAAATAAAGATTACAATGTTTTTGTCGATAAAGATTTTGCGAGATGGTGTTCAGACCACAATACTATGTGGAATGATAGTAATTTCTTTATCAGTGAAGATGTTACTACCCTATCTAACTGTTGCAGACTTCTTTCTGATACAACAAAATTAAGTGGTTTCATCAATTCTATTGGTGGCACTGCACTTTCAATCGGCTCAGTTAAGGTAAATACAATTAACTTAATGAGAATTGCACTTGAAAGTAATTGTGATGAAGAAGAATATCTCAAACTACTTCGTGAACGAACTGTACTTTGTTGTAAAACACTTGAAATTGTTAGACACATTATCAAAAGAAATGTAGAAAAGGGCTTATTGCCAAATTATCAAGAAGGTGCTGTTGAAATGGATAAACAATATTGCACAGTCGGTATTCTTGGCTTATTTGAAGTAATTGAAAAATTTGGTTACACAAGAACAGATGAGTTCGGCAATACATATTACACAGATGAAGGTATCGAATTAGCAAGTAAAATCTTTGAAGTGCTAAACGATGTTAAAGATAATTTCACAAATGATTTTTCATTTAATATTGAAAGTGTACCAGCCGAAAGAGCAGCGGTAATTCTATGCCAAAAGGATAATCTACTATACAATATTAATGATAAGTTTATTTATTCTAATCAGTGGATTCCACTTTCAGCAAAGTGTACAATTCAGGAAAAACTAAAACTAAGTTCTATCTTGGATGCTAAATGTTCAGGTGGTTCTATTGCACATATCAACCTAGAATCTAATTTTCCAAATAAAGATACTGCGTGGGATGTGCTAAATAAGATTGCATTATCTGATGTTATTTATTTCGCATTTAATACTCGTATTAATGAGTGTGAAAACCATCACGGCTTTGTTGGAACTAATATGTGTCCTACTTGTGGTAAACCAGTGTATGACACCTACCAAAGAATTGTTGGTTATCTAGTACCTACTAGAAACTATTCAAAGGATAGATTTAAGGAATTTAATACTCGTAAATGGTATGAATATGCCGAAATGGTTGGTGAACAGTAATGCTTTTAAAGGCATTAGTTGATGAGGATTTTACCAATTATAAGGTAACATCAATGTTGATTGCTTGTCATTCTTGTTCTTTTAAGTGTGACAAAATGTCAGGAAAGCAGGTGTGTCAAAACGGCACACTTGCTAATCAACCAAATATTGAAATTTCTATTGATAGTATTGTCGATAGATACCTTAGCAATATTTTATCAAGAGCCATTGTGTTTGGTGGCTTAGAACCATTTGATGACATTGCAAATGTAATTGCAGTAATAAAAAAATTAAGAAACAATGGTAATAATGATGATGTGGTTATTTACACAGGTTATACCGAGGTTGAGATTATAAAGATGTGGAATAAAGAATATGAAAAACTAAAACAATATCCGAATATTATTATTAAATATGGTAGATTTATTCCGGATGAAAAGCCACACTTAGACCCGATTTTAGGTATTAAATTGGCTAGTAGTAACCAATATGCTAAGAAAATATCATAAGGAGTAAATATGGCAAAAGTAAAAACAAATCCTGATAAAGAAATCGTAAATGAAATTCGTGCAAAACTAAAAGAAAATGGGGGATATTGCCCTTGTAGAATTTCAAAAACTGAAGATACAAAATGTATGTGTAAAGAATTTAGAGAAATGGTGGCAAATGAAGAAGAAGGAATGTGTCACTGTGGACTTTATATTATTGAATAAGAAAGAGAGATTGATTAAGAAATGAAAGAAATTAAGATTAAATATCATAATCCAGAACTAGCAAAGAATGAAAAGATTGAAATTGGTGACTGGATTGATTTAAGAGCAGCAGAAAATATTAAGCTAAATGCTGGTGATTTCAAACTTATTAGTTTAGGTGTATCAATGAAATTACCTGATGGCTATGAAGCACACGTTGTTCCTCGTAGTTCAACTTTTAAGACTTGGGGTATCTTACAGACAAACAATATTGGTATTATTGATAATTCTTATAGTGGTACTAATGATATTTGGAGATTCCCAGCTTATGCCCTTAGAGATACAGAAATCAAAGTTAATGACCGTATTTGTCAGTTTAGAATTGTAAAGAAACAACCGGAAGTTGAGTTTATTGAGGTTGAAAAGCTAGATGATACTGACCGTGGTGGGTTTGGCAGTACAGGTACTAATTAATTACATAAACTTAACAACTACTAAAACTGTCTGAATAAATAGGTGTGGATTAATTCTGCACCTATTATATTATAAAATAGTTATTATAAGAGGTATGTATGGATAAGACATTATTAAATGTAAAAGAAATTTGTGAATATTTGGGCTTAGGCGAAACAAAAGTTCGCCAAATACTTCACGAAGATAATTCTTTTACAATAAAAATTGGAAATAGATTATATGCACATAAAAACCTACTGGACAAGCATTTAGAAAGATGTGCGAAATATAATATTGCTTTATAAATAAGCAAAAAATTTTGTACATTTACGCAAAAAATATATTGATTTATCGTAAAAATAATGTTATTATAAAGACAATAATTAAGAACCATAAGAATTTCAAGTTATTAAAAGGAGAAACTTATGGGAAAAGATTTAAAAGGTAAAGATTTAGGAAAAGGTTTTGGTCAAAGAAAGGACGGTCGTTACGAGGCTAGGTGTATGGTTAATGGTCAGAAGTTATGTTTATATGGCACGAACCTTACACAGTTAAGAAAAGATTTTGAAAAAGCAAAAATAAGTATTACCTGCAACCAAACAGGTAATTACGCAGCTATGTTGTTGAAAGATTGGTTTGAGGAATGGTTTGTTGAATACAAAATTCCCCGACTAAAAAACAAAGAAAGTGCAAAGGTTTATAAGCGTAAGGTTAAAAACACCTATATCAATGAATTGGGTTTAAAACCATTAAGAACCATTTCACAATCTGATGTGCAAAAGGCAACAAATTCATTAGTTGAACAAGGTTACAAATATAGGACAATCAAAGAGGCTTTATCTTCTTTCACACAATGTATGGAAGCAGCAATGTATAATAAGGCATTTATTATTAATCCTTGTCAGGATATTTTTGTCCGTAAATGCAATATTTCACCACCAAAAGATATTCGCTTTCTTGAACAATGGGAAATTGATTTGTTTTTTAAAGCTCTTGAAAGTAGTTTTTATAAAGAGCCTTTTGCAATTATGATGAATACCGGTTTGAGAATTGGTGAATTTGGTGCATTGAGATGGGAAGATATAGACTTTGATAGAAAATGTATCAATGTTAAACGGAATTTAGTTGTTCATTATGTTGACGGTGTAAAAACTGAAAAGATTTCCACCCCTAAAACATTAAATGGTTTTCGTAGTATTCCTTTCTTTGATGGTGTTGAAGAGTTGTTGCTAACTTGGAAAAAGAAACAAGCAGAATATCGTCAACAAGCTGGTGAGAAATGGATTACAAACGACAAGTTCGGAGATTTAGTTTTTACAACTACTAAAGGTACTACTGTTAATAGGTACATTGCACAACATACGCTTAATAAAGCAACAAGAGATATGCGGTTGTTAGAAGCAACAAACGCTATTGATGAGGGCAGAAATTATCGTGTTGTTAAATCTATTTCACCTCACGCATTAAGACATACATTTGCTACTTTATGTTTTAAAAACCATTTAGACCCTATCTTTGTTCAAAGAATTATGGGTCACGCAAGTTATAAAACAACATTGCATTACACACACATTTTGAAAATTACTTCTGAAGAAGAAGTGCAAAAATTCAAAAATCCATTATCAAATTCAAAGAATATGGTTTCTAATTTTGCGTAATAATAATTTTTGCGATAAAAAAATAATCAATGTTTTAATGCCTAAAATGATTTACGCAAATCGTTTTGTGTACAGATAATTTTATAATGCTTATAAATGCGATTGCAAAGCCATTTTTAAAAATACTTTGCATTTATGACTAAGTAATTTAATTTTTGCTTATATTTAAGGCTATCTCATACGAGGTAGCCTTTTTTGTTTATAATTTTTGTTAAAAATCATTAATAATTAACTTTACAATTTCCTTGGTTTAGTGTACAATTATAGTGTCTAAAAATATATATTATGGATAGGAGTGTAATTTCCATGGAAAAGAAATATAATCGAGTTCTTCTTAAATTATCCGGTGAATCTCTAGCCGGTGATGAAAAGAAAGGTATTAACTTTGACATAGTTGAAACTTTTTGTAAGTCAATCAAGAAGTGTGTAGATGCCGGTGTACAGGTAGCTATTGTTGTTGGTGGTGGTAACTTCTGGCGTGGCAGAAGTTCAGGCAAGATGGATAGAACAAGAGCAGACCATATGGGTATGTTAGCTACAACTATCAATGCTTTAGGTGTTGGGGACACACTTGAACAAGAAGGTGTTGATGTTAGAGTTATGACTGCAATTTCAATGCCACAGGTTGCTGAACCATACATTCGTAACCGTGCAGTTCGTCACCTTGAAAAGGGTAGAGTTGTAATCTTTGGTTGTGGTACAGGTAACCCATTCTTTAGTACAGATACTGCTGCTGCTCTTCGTGCAGTAGAAATTGATGCTGACATTATTATGAAAGCTACTATGGTTGATGGTGTTTATGATAGCGACCCTAAGAAAAATCCTAATGCTAAGAAGTATGATAAGGTTACATATGATGAAGTTCTTGCTAATAACCTAGCTGTTATGGATAGCACAGCTGCTTCACTATGTAAGGATAACGATATGCCTATATTAGTATTTAGTGTCAACGAACCTGACAATATTTTCAGAGCAGTATGTGGTGAAAATATTGGTACAATTTGTGAAAAGTAATTTGGAGGATATATAAATGCAAACAGTTATTAATGGTACAAAGGATAAAATGCAGAGAAGAGTTAACCACCTGGAAGAAGAATACAGTGGTATTCGTGCAGGTAGAGCAAACCCTGCAGTTCTTGATAAGGTAACAGTTGATTACTATGGCACACCAACACCTGTAAATCAGGTTGCTGCAGTTTCAATTGCAGAAGCTAGAACACTTGTTGTTCAGCCTTGGGATACTTCTTTGCTAAAGGATCTAGAAAGAGCAATTCAGATGTCTGATGTTGGTATTAACCCTCAGAATGACGGTAAGGTTCTAAGACTTAACTTCCCACCTCTAACAGAGGACAGAAGAAAAGAAATTGTTAAGGAAATCAGGGAAATGGCTGAAGAATCTAAGGTACAGGTTCGTAATGCAAGAAGAGAAGCTATTGATAAGATTAAGGCTCTTAAGAAGTCCGGTGACATTACAGAAGATGACCAGAAAAATGGTGAAAAGAAAGTTCAGGATATTACTGATAAATTCACTAAAGAAATAGATGCTATTTCTGAGAAAAAGCAAAAGGAAATTATGGCAATCTAATATGGCTTTATTTAGAAAAAAACAAGAATATTCAATAGACAACATTATTCTACCTGAACATGTTGGAATTATTATGGATGGAAACGGCAGATGGGCAAAGAAAAGAGGCTTACCTCGTAGTGCCGGACATTCTGCCGGTGCAAAGAACTTTAGAAAGATAATTCGTTATTGTAGTGATATTGGCATTAAGTACCTTACTATGTATGCCTTTTCAACAGAGAATTGGAAAAGACCTCAAGATGAAGTTGATGCTTTGATGAAACTGTTTAAACAGTACCTTGAAGAAGCATTGAGAGATTTCCAAGATGATGTTATTAAGCTAAAGTTCATTGGTGATATTAATGGCTTTTCTGAGGATTTACAAAAGCTAATGATTGATGCTGAAGAAGGTAGTAAAGACAGAGATGGTATGGTTCTTAACCTAGCTATGAACTACGGTGGTCGTGATGAACTGGTTATGGCTGCAAAGTCTATAGCAGAAAAGGTTAAGAATGGTGAACTTTCTGTTGATGACATAACAGAAGATACTATTTCAAATAATATCTATACTGCCGGTCAGCCTGATCCTGATTTAATCATTAGACCATCCGGAGAATATAGAACTTCCAACTTCCTATTGTGGCAATCTGCATATTCCGAATATGTAATTATGGATAAGTTGTGGCCTGATTTTAACTTTGATGATATGAATTACGCCTTAATTGAATATGCCAAGAGAAACCGTCGATTTGGTGGGGTTTAGGAGGATAATATGAAAACAAGGCTTATTACTGCTGGTGTTGGTATTTCAATAGTAATAGTTGTATTGCTATTAAGTCAGTTTGTTTCACCACTATTTACTACAATTATTCTTTCACTTCTTACTGCACTTATGGTGTCAGAAGTGTTAACAGCCAAGAAACTATTAAAAGAATACAGAATCAGTTTGTTAAGTATTGCCTTTGGTTTTGCAATGCCAATGGTATCATTTACAAGATTTAATTTCTTGCCATTCTTTATTTACCTAATTGCAATGCTTTGTATGATGGTGTTCTTCCATCATGAAGTCAGACTAGGGAATATTGCCTATGCATTCTTTACTACTGTACTTATCACAACAGGTATGGGTGCAACGACTTACTTAACAACATTGTTTGATATTTATACTGCTTTCTATGCAGTACTTATTATGGGTGTACCTTGGATTGCTGATGCCGGTGCTTATTTTGTCGGTGTTAAATATGGTAAGCATAAACTTTGTCCTGAAATTAGTCCTAAAAAGACTATTGAAGGTGCAGCCGGTGGTGTTCTGACAGGTATTCTTAGTGCCGTTATTATCGGTCTAATTTTTAACTTTATTTTCGGTTATGATTACATTAATTATTGGGCATTAATTATTATCGGACTTGTAAATACACCACTATCTATGCTAGGTGACCTTTCATTCTCTATTATTAAGAGAACTCTTGGCATTAAGGACTATGGTAGCATTATGCCGGGACATGGTGGTATGCTGGATAGATTTGATAGTGTTATTGTTACTGCACCATTTGTTTATGTAGTAACACTATTTACTGTGATTATTATGTAAGAGGTTAAAATGGTTAAGAATATATCAATTTTGGGTTCAACAGGTTCAATCGGAACTCAGGCTCTTGATGTATCTCGCAAACTAAACTTAAATATATCAGCTATAACTGCATATAGTAATATTGATATTTTAGAACAACAGGTGAGAGAGTTTAAACCCTCTCTTGCTGTTGTTTTTTGCGAAGATAAGGCAAAAGAATTTAAAACAAAAATTGCCGATACTGATACAAAAGTCCTTTCGGGTATTGATGGACTTATTGAAGCAGCTACAATTTCTTCAGCAGATATGATTCTAAATTCTGTTGTTGGTATGGTTGGTTTAACACCGACTTTAGCTGCAATTAATGCACATAAGGATATTGCTTTAGCAAATAAAGAAACTTTAGTTGCAGGTGGTAGCCTTGTAATGGATGCATTAAAGAAGAATAATGTAAATATGTACCCTGTAGATAGTGAACATTCAGCTATCTTCCAATGTTTACAAAGTATGAACCAAAAGAAAGAACTTAAAAAGTTAATTCTTACTGCATCAGGTGGTCCGTTCTTTGGAAAGAAAATTGATGACCTAAAGGATGTTACAGTTAAGGATGCACTTAATCATCCTAACTGGTCTATGGGTGCAAAGATTACAATTGACTCAGCATCAATGATGAACAAAGGTCTTGAAATTATTGAGGCAAGTTGGCTATTTGATATGCCACAAGATAAGATTGATGTTGTAGTTCATAGAGAGTCAATTATTCATAGTATGATTGAATTTGTGGATAATTCTGTTATAGCACAGTTGGGATTACCTGATATGAGAATTCCTATTCAGTATGCTATTACATATCCAAACAGATATGAAAGTCCTGTTAAAGAACTTGATTTAACTGAGATTTCCAATTTGTCTTTCTACAAGCCGGATTATGATACATTTAAGTGTTTAAGAGCTTGTAAAAAGGCTATTGAAATTGGAAAAACTGCACCGGCTATTGCTAATGGTGCAAATGAGGTTGCCAACAAGATGTTTAGAGATGGCAAAATTAAATTCTTAGAAATTGGTGACCTTGTGTATGATGCATTAAATAATGTGGAAGTACAGGAGATAAAGAGAGTAGAAGATGTATTAAATGCGGATAAATCTGCACGACAGTATGTATTAGATTCTGTCAAGTAATTGGAGGAGATTAAAATTACTTCTGTTTTAACAACTATTGCATTAATTCTTATTGGTGTATTACTATTTGAATTAATTATTTTTATTCATGAATTCGGCCACTTTATTACTGCTAAGAAAAGTGGAATTAAGGTTAACGAATTTTCACTTGGTATGGGTCCAAAGATTTTTTCTTTTGGAAAAGGTGAAACTAAATATTCACTGAGAATTTTTCCTATTGGTGGTTTTTGTGCTATGGAAGGCGAAGATGAAGAGTCACCTGAACCTAGAGCATTCAATAATGCAAAGGTCTGGAAAAGAATGATAGTTGTAATTGCCGGTGCAGTTATGAATATTATTCTTGGTTTTGTGTTGATGTTTGTTGTAGTGGTACAACAGGATGCGTATTCTTCAACTGAAGTACAGTCATTTCCTGCAACATCATTTTCTTCTTGCACAGGTTTGCGGTCAGGAGATGTGATTAAGGAAATTAACGGATACGGAATATCCACTAGTATGGATTTTAACTACCCAATTTCTACTGCTGAACTTAAAACTGTTGACGGTTCAACATTAGAGATTTACAAAGAGGACTGTGGCAACAATCTTTATAATATGGCAGTTAGTTTGGTTCAAGATAAAAACAATAAACTTAGTGATGAACAAGTAAGTAAAGTTAATGAGCTACTTTCTAAGTCAACTAACGAAATAGTAAAGGCAAAAAGTAAAGAAGATGCCTATTCTATTTACGAAAATTATTACAAGAAAATAAATGATGCTTGTGGTATCAAGGATTATAAGGTTGAAAAAATTGTAGAGAAAGAAACCCGTAAGCGTTACACTGCTGATATTTTAGTTGAGAGAAACGGTGAAGAAAAGCTACTAAAGAATGTACAGTTCTTTACTTATACAACTAAAGATAACAGTGACCCACAGGTTTCAATTGACTTTTATGTAAAGCCTATTGAAAAGACTTTTGGTTCAGTCATTTCTCAAACATTTAAACAAACTATCTCAACTTGTAAGATGATATATGCAAGTTTAGGTGGATTGTTAACCGGTAAGTTTGGACTAAAGGATATGTCAGGTCCTATCGGTATTGCCTCAGCAGTTACTACTGTTGCATCAGAAAGCCTATCATCAGGATTTATGAGTGCTGTAAATAGTATAATCTATGTTATGATGATTATTACAGTAAACTTAGGTTTATTTAATATGTTGCCATTCCCAGCCCTTGATGGTGGTAGATTTGTTTTCTTGATAATTGAAGCAATTAGAGGTAAATCTGTACCAAGAAAAGTTGAAGCAATTGTTAACGGAATTGGTATGGGACTACTAATATTATTAATGATTTTAATTACTGCTAATGATATTTTTAAATTAATTTGGTGATTTTATGGCAAGTAAAAGAAAAGTAAAAGCCGGTAATGTTGTTATTGGCGGTGGAGAGAAGATTGCAATTCAATCTATGCTAAATATACCGGCACATAATGTTGAAGATAGTGTAAAACAAGCAAAAGCTCTTGAAAAAGTAGGTTGTGATATTGTTAGAGCTGCCGTACCTGATATGGAAGCAGTTAAACTTATTTCAGCACTAAAGGAGAATATTTCAATCCCTGTTGTTGCTGATATTCATTTTAATTACAAACTTGCTCTTGAGTCAGTTGCAGCAGGTGTTGACAAAATCCGTATTAATCCGGGTAATATCGGTGATGATAGCAATGTTAAGGCAGTTGCTGATGCTTGTGCAAATAACGGTATCCCTATTAGAATCGGTGTAAATTCAGGTTCACTTGAAAAGTCAATTCTTGCAAAGTACGGAAGTCCTACACCACAAGCACTTTGTGACTCAGCACTATATCATGCCTCACTTTTAGAAAAATTCGACTTTAATGATATTGTCCTTTCAATGAAAAGTTCTTCAGTTAAGAATATGGTTGAAGCATATGAACTTGCATCTCAGCAATGTGATTATCCACTTCACCTAGGTGTAACAGAGGCCGGTACTGAAAGAATGGGTATTATTAAGTCTGCTGCCGGTATTGGTGCTTTATTAGTACAAGGCATAGGTGACACAATTCGTGTTAGTCTTACTGCTGACCCTGTAAAGGAAATTTATGCAGCTAAGGATATTCTAAAGTCACTTGATATGTATGATGGTGGCATCCAGTTTGTATCTTGTCCTACTTGTGGCAGAACAAAGATTGACTTAATAGCTTTGGCAAATGAAGCACAAGAAAGACTTAAGGATTGTAAGAAGAATATTAAAGTTGCAATTATGGGTTGTATTGTTAACGGTCCGGGAGAAGCAAGAGAAGCTGATATTGGTATTGCCGGTGGTGATAAGGTTGGACTTATCTTCAAAAAAGGTGAAATTATTTGCAAAGTACCGGAAGACCAACTACTTGATAGATTAGTAGAAGAAATTGATAAATTGTAAGAAATAGAGAAGTATAAATGAGTTCAGTTAAAGAAATTTTTTCAGACTACATATGTGAGAATGTACTAGACCAAAGCCTAGTACATTCTCAAGTGGGAAATTTAAGAATAAATAAAGGTACAAGAACTTTGTCTTTCATAATTCATTGTGATAGGCTTTTTAGTGATACAGAACTTTCTAGCCTAAACAGTGAATTGATGAATTCTAAACTTGCACTAAGCAAGGTAATTATTACACCAAAGTTTAATTCATCACTATTTTCTGCTGATTGTTTTGATGAGTTACTTAATGAGTTGAGAAACAGAATTCCAACTCTTAACGGTACATTCAAAGATTGTGAAGTAACTTTTGAAAACAATTTGCTTAATATTACCATTAAACATGGTGGTGGTGCATTACTAAAGGCAAAGAATTTTAACCATGAGTTGCAGAACCTTGTACAAGAGAGATTTGGTTTGCTAATAAAAGTAAATGTTGATGGTGTCCTTGAAATGGATGCTGAAAATGAATCTTATATTGAAGAACAGAAAACTGTAGAGCAAACAACAGTAAGACAAGAAGTTCAACAAGTAGTTCAAACTTATGCTATTGAAGAAAAACGCCTTGAAGAAAATGCAGAGGAAAGACTACAGAACAAAGAAGGCTTTGTAGAAGTTAGAGAGGGTAAGTTCCTTTATCCTCAAGTTAACTTACAAAAGTGCAGACCACTTTACGGTAGAACTATCAAGAAAGCACCTTCACCAATGAGTGATATTGCCTATGATACAGGTAAAATCACAGTATGGGGTGATGTATTTAGTGTTGAAAAGAAGGTTACTCGTTCCGGAGATAAAAATATTTTCAATATTCTATGTACCGACTATTCAGGTTCTGTAAATGTAAAAGTTTTCGGTGATATAGCCTCTACAAAAGTCCTTGACCAAATTAAGAAAGGCCAAACAATTATTGCCGATGGTGATATTGAAAATGATAGATATGCCGGTGAACTTGTACTAAATGCTCGTTCTATCGGTTTTACTGAAAAAATTGATGTAAAAGACAACGCTGACGAAAAGCGTGTAGAACTACATATGCATACCAATATGTCCGATATGGATGGTATTTCTTCTGCAAGTGATATTGTTAATCGTGCATATAAATGGGGACACAAAGCAGTTGCTATTACTGACCATGGTGTAGCACAGGCATTCCCTGAAGCTATGAATACAGCTGAAAGAATTAATAAAGACGAAAACAAAATCAAAGTTATTTATGGCTGCGAAGCCTATTTTGTTGATGATTTTGTTTCTGCAGTTAAAGGTACTCAGGATGAAAGTCTTGATGGTACATTTGTTTGTTTCGATATAGAAACTACAGGACTTTCTGCACAAAAAGAAAAGATTACAGAAATCGGTGCAGTAAAAATTAAAAATGGTGTAGTAGTAGATACATTTGAAACTTTTGTTAATCCTGAAAAGCCAATTCCTGAAAAGATTGTTGAACTTACAGGTATCAATGATGGTATGGTTAAGGATGCACCACTTGATGAAGAAGCAGTAAAAGACTTCCTAGAATTTGTAGATGGTGCAGTTGTAGTTGCCCATAATGCACCATTTGATACATCATTTATTAGAGCAGTTTGCGATAGAATGGGTGTAGAATACAACCTAACTTCTATTGATACAGTTGCAATTTGTCGTTCAATTTTACCGGATATTAAGAATTGCAAACTGGATACAGTTGCTAAATATTTAAGACTAGGTAACTTTAATCACCATAGAGCAACTGATGATGCTGAAATTCTATCAAGAATTTTCATTAGTCTATGCGATAGACTAATGGACGACTATGCAGTTAAGTCAACTATAGATATTAATACCCACCTTAACGGTGCAGACCAAAAGAAACTACCTGCTTATCATCAGATTATTCTTGTTAAAAACCAGGTTGGTTTAAAGAACTTGTATAAACTTATTTCTTATGCTCATTTAAAGTATTTTTATAGGAAGCCTAGAATTCCTAAGTCTGAACTTATTAAGCATAGAGAAGGCTTAATTATCGGTTCTGCTTGTGAAGCCGGTCAGCTTTTCAGAGCAATTACTTCCGGTAAACCTTGGGCAGAACTTAAGGATATTGCATCATTCTATGATTATCTAGAAATTCAGCCTTTAGGCAACAATGAATTTATGATTAGAAACGGTAGTGCTACCAGAGAAGATTTAATCAAGTATAACAGAACTGTTGTAAGACTTGGTGAAGAACTTAATCTTCCTGTTGTTGCTACTTGTGATGTTCACTTCCTAGACCCTCATGATAAGGATTATCGTAAGATTTTACAAGCATCAAAAGGCTTTGCAGATGCAGACCAACAAGCACCACTATACTTTAGAACAACTAAAGAAATGCTAAAGGAATTTGATTATCTTGGTGAAGAAAAAGCATATGAAATTGTAGTTAAAAATACAAATGCTATTGCTGATATGTGTGATTATGTACGACCAATCCCACCGGGAAACTTCCCACCATTTATTGAAGGTGCTGAGGAACAACTTAACTCAATTACTTGGAAAAGAGCAAAGGAAAAGTACGGTGATCCATTGCCAGAAATAGTAAAAGCAAGACTTGATAAGGAACTTAATTCTATCAACACATACGGTTTCTCTGTTCTATATATGACTGCACAAAAGCTTGTTGCAGATAGTGAAGCTCATGGTTATTTGGTAGGCTCAAGAGGTTCTGTTGGTAGTTCCTTTGTTGCTACAATGTCAGGTATTTCAGAAGTTAATCCACTTGCTCCTCACTATGTATGTAGTAAATGTAAGCACAGTGAATTTATTACTGACGGTAGTTATGGTTCAGGCTTTGACTTGCCACCAAAGGATTGTCCTGAGTGTGGTACACCGATGGATAGAGACGGTCACGAAATTCCATTTGAAACTTTCCTAGGATTTAAGGGCGACAAAGTTCCTGATATTGACCTTAACTTTAGTGGTGAGTATCAGAGTAAATCCCATAGATATACGGAAGAACTTTTCGGTCACGATAATGTGTTTAAAGCCGGTACAATAGCAACAGTTGCCGATAAAACTGCTATTGGTTATGTAAAGAAATATGAAGAAGAAAAGGGTAGAGTCTATAGCAAAACCGAAGAACTAAGACTTGCTAGTGGTTGTACAGGTATTAGAAGAACCACAGGTCAGCATCCCGGTGGTATGGTTGTTGTTCCTAAGGGTAAAGAAATTTATGATTTCTGTCCGGTACAACATCCTGCAAATGATATGAAGTCTGATAATGTTACTACTCACTTCGACTTCCATTCTATCCATGATACAATTTGTAAACTTGATGAACTTGGTCATGATTCTCCTACAGTTTATCATTACTTAGAAGAATTTACAGGTATTCCCGTTATGGAAGTATCAATGTCAGATCCTGATGTTTATTCATTGTTTACTTCACCAAAAGCACTAGGTGTTACACCTGAAGATATTGATTGTCAAACAGGTACTCTTAGCTTACCTGAATGTGGTACTAACTTTACAAGACAGATGATGATTGATGCAAAACCAACTTGCTTTGCCGATCTTATGCAGATTGCAGGTCTATCCCATGGTACTGATGTATGGCTAGGTAATGCTCAAGAACTTATCAAAAACGGTACTTGTACAATTTCAGAAGTTATCGGTACTCGTGACAGTATTATGACCTACTTAATGCACAAAGGTCTTGAACCTGGTATGGCATTTAAGATTATGGAAATTGTCCGTAAAGGTAATGCCACAAAGTTACTTACAGAAGAACATTTTGAGGCTATGCGTAGTCACAATGTTCCGGAATGGTACATTGATTCTTGTATGAAAATCAAGTATATGTTTCCTAAGGCTCATGCTGCTGCTTATATGATTTCTACTTTGCGTTATGGTTGGTATAAAGTGCATAAGCCACTTGCATATTATGCTGCTTACTTTACAGTTCGTGGTGAAGATTTTGATGGGGCAACTGTAATGAAAGGCAGAGATGCAGTTAAAGAGAAGATGAAGATTATCAAGCAAAAGGGTAATGAAGCATCTGCTAAAGAACAAACAGAATTTTCTACTTTGGAAATTATAAACGAAATGTTAGCAAGAGGCATTGAGTGCCTACCTGTTGATATTTACAAATCCGAAGCTAAGAAATTTATTATAGAAGATGGCAAGATTAGACTACCGTTTATGTCACTTTCAGGTATAGGTGAAGCTGCTGCAATTTCTCTTGCTGAATGTGGCAAGAAAAATAAGTATCTTTCAATAGAAGAAATGATTATTAAAACTAAAGTTTCCAGAGCAGTTATTGAAACACTTAAAAATGTAGGTTGTCTAAACAATTTACCTGAAAGTTCACAAATGTCTTTGTTCTAAGGAGGAATATATGAAAGATAAACGACTAAAAAGAGGTATAATTCTAATAGCAGTTGCAGCTTTATTCTGCTTTTTGATTATGAATTTTAACAAAGTAGTAAGTATTATTTCTACAATTTTTACTGTATTAACACCATTTATGTATGGCTTTATTATTGCTTATATATTAAAGTTCCCATATAACTTCTTTTACGAAAAAGCCTATAAAGGCATAGGCAAGAAACATGAAAAATGTAAAGTAATGCGAAAACCACTTGCTATTATAACTACCTATGTAATAGCCATTTCTGTAATAGCTTTCTTAATGGTTATTATTATACCTAGCTTGGTAGATAGCTTTGCAGAGTTATCTAAAAATATTATTAACTATGGTAAACAGTTTGAACAGTTGGCTGCACAATTTATAGATTGGGCAAACGCAACATTCGGTTTATCACTACAAATGGATAACGGTCTTGTTGACTTTATTAACAAGTTTACAAAGATGTTCTCAGGTGGTAATATTCTTGATACTGTTAAGTCACTGTTAAGCAGTATTTTCCCTGAAATCCTTTCTACTGCAAAAGTTGTTTCTTATGGTGTATATAACTGGATTATCGGTATTGTTGCATCAATTTATTTCCTATCATCAAAGGAACTTATGTGTGGTCAAGTAAAGAAACTTACTATGGCTTATGCTCCTAAGAAATGGCAAAACAAGATTTTCAAAGTAACTCATATGTCAAATGAAGTATGTGGTAACTTTATTATCGGTCGTGTAATTGACTCTTTAATTATCGGTGTACTTTGCTATATTATTTTACTTGTATTCAACTTTGATTACGCTTTACTGATTGCAGTTGTAGTTGGTATTACAAATGTTATTCCATTCTTTGGACCATTCCTTGGTGCAATTCCTAGTGGCTTTATTCTACTAATGATTAACCCAACAGAATGTTTCTGGTTTGTAATTATTATTGTTCTTTTACAGCAGCTTGACGGTAATGTTATTGGTCCTAAGGTTATCGGTGACAAAATCGGTATTTCAGGTTTCTGGATTTTATTCAGTGTTATTGTAGGTAGTGGTTTATTCGGTGTAGCCGGTATGCTAATGGGTATTCCTGCTTTCGTTGTAATTTATAACCTACTTGGCAAAGATGTAAACAAGAAACTTCTTAGAAATAAAGAATATATTTCCAAAGAACCTTTAGATAAAGTCGAAAAAGCTGAGAAGGTTAAAGAAAATTAAAGGTTGACAAAATTTCTTTACTGTGTTAACATATTAGCACACTAAAGTGCGAGGTAATTTATGAGAAAGAATTTAATGATTACACCGGAGGGTACAAAGGACTATTTGTTTGAAGAATGTATCACCTCTTGCGATGTACAGGAAAAGATTAAGAATTGTTTTGTAAATAGGGGCTATTCAAAGGTAGATACTCCTTGTATTGAATTTTATGATTTGTTTTCTTTGGAGGACTCAGGTTATCCACAAGAAGCAATGTTTAAGACAACTGATAATAAAGGCAGACTAATGGTTATGCGTCCCGATTCAACATTACCTATTGCAAGAATGGCAGCAACTCGTCTAAAGAATTACGATTTACCTCTAAGACTTTATTACGGTCAGTCCGTTTATCGTAACAATCCTACTTTGCGTGGTAGAAGTAACGAAATTATGCAGATGGGTGTTGAACTTATCGGTGCAACAGGTAAGAGGGCAGACCTTGAAATTTTAACAACTGCTATTGACTGTCTGTCAGCTAATGTTGATGATTTCCGTATTGAAATCGGTCACGCTGATGTATTTAACGCATTAGTAGAAAGACTAAACGTATCTGCTGAAACTGCTGAAGCTATTCGAGTAAGTATTGAAAGCAAGAATTATTCAGCCCTAAATACTATCCTTGATAAACTTCCTAAAAGTTCGGATGTTGAAGCTATCAGAAAGTTACCAAGACTATTTGGTGGTGTTGAAGTAATTGATGAAGCCTTAAATCTATGTAATGATGAAAAGGCAGTTAAAGCATTAAACTACCTAAAAGAAATATTTGAAGATTTATCAAAACTTAACCTTGGTGACAAGATTATTATAGACCTTGGTATTGTTCAACAGACTAACTACTACAGTGGTATTGTTTTTACAGCTTTTGTAAACGGTATCGGTGATGAAGTTATTTCAGGTGGTAGATACGACAAACTAATGGAAAACTTTGATTTCCCTACAGGTGCTGCCGGTTTTGCAGTTAATGTAGATGACCTTGTTGAAATTAAGTTAAAAGATAGCAACAAAGACGAAGCTCCTATTCCGGAAATTCTTGTTTGTGCAAAAGATGGCTTTGAAATCACAGCTATTGAAAAAACAAAAGAACTTGTTAATCAGGGCAAAAATGCAGTGTTTAGCGTATTTGAAACAATTGAAGAAGCTAAACAGTATGCAGACAAAACCAGAGTAAAGGAACTACTAGTTGTAGGTGAATGATATGCAGCCATTAAGAATAGCCTTAACAAAAGGCAGACTTGAAAAAGATACAATTAAATTATTTCAAAAGATAGGTTACAACTGTGATGCAGTTATCAACAAGGGCAGAAAGCTCATCCTTCCAATTGGTAACGGCGAAATCGAAGTTGTCCTAGCTAAAGCAGCCGATGTTATTACATATGTTGAAAATGGAGTTTGTGACCTTGGTGTTGTTGGCAAAGATACAATTCTTGAAAACGGTCATTGTTTCTATGAACTACTTGACCTAGGTTTTGGTAGATGTAAGTTTGCAGTAGCAACACAAAAGGGTAAAGACCTTTATGGTGGATACAAAGCATTAACAATTGCTACTAAGTATCCTAATGTTACAAGATCATTCTTTGAAGAAAAAAATATGGATGTTCGTGTAATCAAAATTGAAGGTTCTGTTGAACTTGGTCCACTTATCGGTTTAAGTGATGCAATTGTGGATATTGTTGAAACAGGTTCAACTTTAAAAGAAAACGGACTTGAAGTTGTTGAAGATGTTTGTCCAATCTCAGCAAGATTAATTGCTAATGTTGCAAGTCTAAAACTACACAAAAAACAAATTGAAGAACTTGTTGATTTAATAAGAAAGGAGATTGATGCTTAATGTATATTATTCCTGCTATTGATATTAAAGACGGTAACTGTGTTCGCCTACAAAAGGGTGACTACAATACAGTTAAAAAAGTTGCTGAAAACCCATATATTACTGCTAAGTCATTTAAAGATGCCGGTGCAAGATACCTACATATGGTTGATCTTGATGGTGCAAAAGACGGTAAAATGCAAAACGCCGAATTAATTTGTGATATTGCAAAGTCCTGTGGTATGCTTGTTGATGTTGGTGGTGGTATTCGTGATATTAAGTCTATTGAATATTACCTAAATAACGGTGTCAACCAAGTTGTACTTGGTTCAGTTGCAGTTAAGAACCCTCAGATTGTTATTGATGCAGTTAGGAATTTTGGCGACAAAATTATTGTTGGTATTGATGCAATGGACGGTATGGTAAAGTCAGAGGGTTGGATTGACGGTAGCGATATTTACTACACAGAACTTGCCAAGAGAATGGAAGATGTTGGTGTAGAAAAGTTTATCTTTACCGATATTAACCGTGACGGTATGCTAACAGGTCCTAACCTTGTTCAGCTTGAAGTGCTAAGTAATTCTGTAAGTGCTGACATTGTAGCAAGTGGTGGTATATCAGATTTAACAGATATTAAGGACTTGATGAGTCTTAATATTTTTGGTGCAATTTGTGGTAAGTCAATTTATGAAGGTACACTTAATTTACCAAAGGCTATTAAACTAACAAGAGGTTAATTATGGAAAATAACTTAGATAAATATTTTGTTAAGTCAGATTTAATTCCGGCAATAATTCAAGAGAAATCTACAGGTGAAGTCCTTATGGTTGCTTGGATGAACAAGGAATCTATGGCTAAAACACTTGAAACAGGCTATACTTGGTTTTGGAGTAGAAGTCGTCAGGAACTATGGAATAAAGGTGCAACATCAGGCCATCTTCAAAAGGTTGTTGAAATTTATTCCGATTGTGATGATGATACTTTATTAGTAACAGTAGAACAAACAGGTGCTGCTTGTCATACAGGTAACCACAGTTGTTTCTTTAAGAAAATTTATTGATTTAATTACAAAACTGCTTTCTATTAATTTAGAGAGCAGTTTTTTTCTCATAAAAAATGGGTACTGAAAATCAGTACCCATAATTTTTTAACTTGCATTCTTTAGTTGTAGTCTTAATTTATCACTAATCATAGCAATAAATTCACTGTTAGTTGGCTTACCTCTTGAGTTGTGGATAGTATATCCAAAGTAGGAGTTAAGCACATCCACATCACCTCTGTCCCAAGCAACTTCAATTGCATGTCTAATAGCCCTTTCAACTCTACTGGAAGTCGTTTCATACTTTAGTGCAACTGATGGATACAGTTCCTTAGTAACGGCATTGATGATTTCAGGCTTTTCAATAGACATAAGTATTGAATCTCTTAGGTAGTGATAACCCTTAATATGTGCAGGTACGCCGATTTGGTGAAGAATCTCAGTAACCTTTACTTCAATGTTAAGATTGCTTTGATAACCTTGGTTGTTCATAATGTTCTTTGTGTTCATTAACATAGTAATGTTTTCAGTAAGGTCGTTAATGTTGTAAGGCTTTAGCACAAAGTAAGATGCACCATTGTTCATAGCCTCTTGTTCAAGCAAAGCACTTCTATAGTTAGAAAATGCAATGAAAAGTGGGGAACAGTTGCTTTCATTTCTAATGTGACGCATAACGCTTATTCCATCTAGTCTTGTTAGGAACAAGTCGAACAGTACCACATCAGGGTGTATCTCGTTAATTTTGTTTAGTAGTTCTTCACCATCTTTAGCAGAGTAGTGAACTGAAAAGTTCTTACTGTTGAGAAAACGGAGTGTTTCCTCATCAAATTCATTTGGTTCTTCTGTGAGAAGTAGTTTGATTTTATTCTCCATGAAAATTCTCCCTTGTTAATTTGTTGAGATAATCATACCATATTATGGCAAATATATCAAGGGTTTACACTTAAATTTTTTCCAAAAAATTAATTTAAATCTCAACATATTGTGTCACCACTACCCACTATATTACAAAATACCCCAATAATATGCCGTTTCTACAATTTTTTATTTTGACTCATCTATCATTGTTTCAGCAAGAATTCCGTAACCTTTTTCAGGATTATTGACAAATACATGGGTAACTGCACCAATAAGTTTACCATCTTGTATTATAGGTGAACCACTCATACCCTGTACAATGCCACCTGTTTTTTTCAGTAACTCTTTGTCTGTAACTTCAATTGTAATTTCTTTCATTTTGTCAAAGAAGAAGTGACATTCCGGTTTAATATATACTTTGTAGAATTTAGGGTTAGAACCCTCAACAGTTGTGTAAATATAAGCAGTTCCTTTTTTAACTTCTTCCTTAGTAGCAACTTTATATTCTTTGTAGGAAGTTTCTATTTCTTTATTACAGAACAGCCCATATTCTGAATTATAATAAGCCTTACCGATTTCATCATCTAAGAAATATCCGTTAAGTCCACCGGCATAACCACTCTTAGCTTTGTCAACACTTTGAATAATTGCAGGACAAATATCACCCTCAGCCATAGGTAGTAGGTTAGTTGATTCTTTGTCACAAATTCCGTGACCTAAACAAGCAAAAGTATTATTGTTTGTATCATAATAAGTTATAGTTCCTATACCGGCACAACTGTCTTTTATCCAAATACCTACTGTATAATTACCATTGTGATTTTCAGGTTTAATGTTTAAGTCAATAATTTCATAATCTCTGTTAATAGTAAACTTAATAGTTTGATTTTTATATTCTTCAATTTTATTCCTTACAACTTCATTATCCTTAACTTTTTCATTATTAATACCTATTATAATATCATTAACCCTCATACCGGCCTTATCAGCAGGAGAATTTTCTCTTACTTTGGTTACTAAAGCACCCTCTGAATAAAATTTAATTCCAAAAGGTTGTCCACCGATTTGTACTGTTTTATTTTTTAAGTCACTACTTGTCACAATAGCATTTGATGGATTTATAGTATTATATACTCCTAATATAGCCACAATAGCTATTATAAATGAAATAACTTTTTTCATAACCTCACCTTTATTTATATGTCATACTATTATTTTTTCTTGTTTTATAGTATAATAGTTTGGAAATAGTATTGATAAAATATTATTTTGGTAGTATTATTTTTTTAGTGCTGATTTTCAGTACAGAAGTTCCAAATTTTTTATTTAATGGGTGCTATATGAGTGAAGAAAAAATTTTTACAGGTTTAACTACCCAAGAAGTTGACAAGAGAGTTTCAGAGGGTAAGGTTAATGTTGATACCTCAAAACCGGAAAAAACCTTAGGAAATATTTTATTTAAAAATATTTGTACATTATTTAACTTGTTGAATGTTGTTCTTGCTTTAGCAGTTTTTCTTGTTGGTTCATACAAGAATATGCTTTTTATCGGTGTTGTATTTTTCAATACAATAATCGGTATTGTGCAAGAAATTCGTAGCAAAAAAGCAGTTGATAAACTGTCTATTATTTCCGGTAACAATTCAAAGGTTATCAGAAATGGTGATACAATAGATATTAATAATGAAGATATTGTTCTTGATGATTTGCTTTCATTGAGCAGAGGTAATCAAATTCCAACTGACTGTGTTGTTGTTGACGGTGAGTGCTTTGTAAATGAAAGTATGCTTACCGGTGAAAGTGAATTAATCAGAAAAAAAGTTGGGGACAAGCTAATGTCCGGTAGCTTTATCAACTCAGGACAATGTATCTCAAAGGTTGTTGCAGTAGGTGACGATAATTATGCTGCAAAGCTAAATAATTCTGCTAAGTATTATAAAGAAAATAATTCTGAAATTTTCAGAACTATTAAAAAAATTATTAAAGTAGTAACTTGTATTTTAGTTCCATTGGGTACAATACTGTTTTTACATCAGTTATTATTCTTAAATGTTTCATTGGAAGATGCAGTTGTTAAAACGGTAGCAGCACTTATAGGTATGATTCCTGAGGGACTTGTACTTTTGACAAGTACAGTTCTTGCTGTTTCTGTTATAAGACTTTCTAAGAAAAATGTTCTTGTTCAAGACCTTTATTGTATTGAAACACTTGCAAGAGTAGATACTCTTTGTCTTGACAAAACAGGTACACTGACTTGTGATGAAATGATTGTTGAGGATATTATTCCCCTAAGTGACTATACTTATGATGATGTGCTAAATATTCTTTCTGATTTTGCAAATAATAGCATTGACTACAACAGTACAATGAATGCAGTTAGGGATAAAATTGATGGTTACCATTACGAAAAAGCAGTTTCAGTAGAAGCCTTTTCTTCTGAAAAGAAATGTTCTTCTGTTACTTTTAGTGATAGGAAGATTCTCTGTGGTGCAGGTGAATTTATCCTTAATGATGATGAAAATGATATTTTAACCGATATTAAGAAATATGAAAATAACTACAGAGTTCTAACATTTGTAATGATTAAGGGTGATACAAGAACACCTATTTGTAATGTTTTATTGAGAGATAAACTTCGTGAAAATGCAAAAGAAACCTTAAAGTATTTCAAAAAACAAGGAGTTAATATTAAGATTATTTCAGGTGACTCAGTAAATACTATTGTGAATATTGCCAAAACTTTTAATATTGATAACTACGATAAAGCTATTGACTGTAGCACTTTAAAAACTGATGAAGATATTAAAAAAGCATCAGAAGAATATACAATTTTTGGTAGAGTAACTCCTCAACAAAAAGAAAAGCTGATTTCATCAATACACGATAATGGTCATTCAGTAGCTATGACAGGTGATGGAGTAAATGATGTATTAGCTTTAAAAAAAGCTGATTGTTCGGTAGCGATGGCATCAGGTAGTGAGGCTGCTAAGTGTGTATCACAAATTGTACTTGCTGATAATGACTTTTCATCAATGCCATATATTGTTACTGAGGGTAGAAGAACAATTCAGAATATCCAAAGAAGTTCATCACTGTTTTTAGTTAAAAATATTTTTTCAATTTTACTTTCTGTTTTAGTTATTATTTTTGGTATGTCCTATCCATTCCAATCAATTCAACTTTCATTTGTCGGAGGACTTACCATCGGTATTCCATCATTTATATTAGCTATGGAATATAACAATAACAGAATTACAGGAAACTTCTTCATTAACATTATCTGTGGTGCAATACCGGCAGGTTTAACGGTTACTCTAAATTCTATATTGGTTATGACTTTAGGTTATCAACTTGGATTTAATACTCAAACTCTGGAAACTGTCTGTATTATGGTAACTGCTTTTGCATTGTTTGCACTAGTAGTGAAGATTTCTTTACCGTTTAATAAACTAAGACTTTCTTTATCAATATTTATTTTTGTTTGCTTAGTTTTAGGTTTCTTGTTTGGTGGCAAAATTTTAGGTACAGTACCACTAAATCATAATTCTTCTATGTTTTTATTATGTTCATTTGCTTTTACAATAATAGTATTTATTATTCTTACTCTCATTACAACTGCTATTAAGAAAAAGATAGTTGACAAAAATTAAAATATAACTAGATAGCACAACATGAAGTTGTGCTATTTTTGACTTAAATTTAACTTTTTTATACATAATTAATGTGGTATAATAAATATAAAAATAATTGAGATGATATATATGAATTTTACTTTACCTAAAAATGTTTTAAATATAATTTCAAAAATGGAGTCAAATGGTTTTCAATGTTATACAGTAGGTGGTTGTGTAAGGGATATGATACTTGGTTTAACACCTAAGGATTATGACTTAACCACAAATGCAAAACCGGATGAAATTATTTCAATATTCAAAGATTACAAAATTATTGATGCCGGAATAAAGCATGGCACAGTTGCAGTAATTATTGATTATGAAGTTTATGAAATCACAACCTATAGAATTGATGGAGATTATGAAGATAACCGTCATCCTAAGAATGTAGAGTTCACCACTTCACTAAAAGAAGACTTAGCAAGAAGAGATTTTACAGTAAATGCTATGGCATATAACCCAAGTGAAGGTGTAATTGACTATTTCAACGGTCAAGAAGATTTAAAGTATAAGGCTATTAGATGTGTTGGTGAACCGGATAAAAGATTTAAGGAAGATGCATTAAGAATTTTAAGAGCATTAAGGTTTGCATCAACTTATAACTTTTCAGTAGAATTTAATACATATAACGCAATTGCAAAGAATAAAGAACTATTAAATAATATTTCTAAAGAAAGAATTGCAACAGAACTTGTAAAAACTTTGTGTGGTGAAAATTGTAGTTATATTCTCAGAAGATTTAAAGATGTATTTGCAGTTATCATTCCTGAAATTTCTACAATGTTTCATTATGAACAAAACACACCACACCATAACAAAACTTTATGGAAACACACAGTTTCTTGCGTTAAGCATATTGACAACGACCCAATCTTAAGAATGACAATGTTACTTCATGATATAGGTAAACCTATGTCAGAAAATAAAGATGAAAATGGTGTTTCTCATTTTAGAGGTCACGAAAAAACCGGTGCAGGTATTGCAAAGATAATTTTGGAAAGACTTCGTTACCCAAAAGATTTTACTGAAACTGTGGTTAATTTAATTTCAATTCACGATTTAAGAATTCAGCCTGACAGAATTATAATTAAAAAAGTATTAAAAAATATCGGTTCAGATAATTTTTCAATGCTTATGAAAATTCAAATGGCTGATGTACTTTCTCAGTCATCATACCATCAACAAGAAAAGATTGATAAACTGGATAAAGTTAATAGTATCTTTCGTGATATTATGGATAATGACGAATGTTTTAGCTTAAAGTATCTTAAAGTCAATGGCTCGGACCTTATGGGTTGTGGAATGTCAAAAGGCAAAATAATAGGGGATACACTTAATCTTTTGCTTAATAAAGTTATTGAAAATACTTTAATTAACGATAAAGAAACTTTACTTCAATATGTCAGAAAAAATGTAATATAAATAAAAAAAGGAGATGCATTAGCATCTCCTAAATTTTTGCCTATTTTATATTGTAACAGATAATTAAATCTGACTTACACCTGTTTCATTAGCAGCTTTAATAACTGCTTCAGCAACAGCCTTACCGATTCTCTTATCAAATGCTTCCGGTAGAATATACTCAGCATTTAGTTCATCATCAGAAATTAAGTTTGCAATTGCATAAGATGCAGCAACTTTCATTTCTTCATTGATTTCCTTTGCTCTACAATCCAAAGCACCTCTAAAGATACCTGGGAAAGCAAGTACATTGTTAATCTGATTAGGGAAGTCACTTCTACCTGTACCAACTACAGCAGCACCGGCATTCTTAGCCTTATCAGGCATAATTTCAGGTGTAGGGTTAGCCATAGAGAAGATAATAGGGTCATTAGCCATACTCTTCACCATTTCTTCAGAAACAATGTTAGGAGCACTTACACCGATAAATACATCAGCATTTTTCATTGCATCAGCTAGGTTACCTGTCTTTTTACTTCTGTTAGTAGCCTTTGCAATTTCCTTATGTGCATCCTTAAGAGTATCATCATCTTCACAAAGAATACCGTTAATATCACACATTGTAACATTCTTAAAACCAATGTTTAGCAGATGCTTACAAATAGCAATACCGGCAGAACCTGCACCGTTAATTACAACCTGTACATCTTCAATATTTTTATTAACTACCTTTAGTGCGTTAAGTAAACCGGCTGCAACAATAATAGCAGTACCATGTTGGTCATCATGGAATACCGGAATGTCACATTTTTCTTTTAACTTCTTTTCAATTTCAAAGCATCTAGGTGCTGCAATATCTTCAAGGTTAATTCCACCAAAGCTACCACTGATAAGATAAACTGTATTTACAAATTCATCAACATCTTTAGTTCTAACACAAATAGGAAAAGCATCAACATCAGCAAATTCCTTGAATAATGCACATTTACCTTCCATAACAGGCATACCGGCCTCAGGACCAATGTCACCTAGACCTAAGATAGCAGAACCATCAGTAACTACTGCAACAAGGTTGTTTCTTCTTGTTAGTTCAAATGACTTGTTGTAGTCCTTATTAATTTCAAGGCAAGGTTCAGCAACACCGGGAGTGTAAGCCAGTGACAAATCTTTGCTACTATTAACCTTAACTCTGGAAACAACTTCGATTTTGCCATTCCATTCATAATGCTTTTGTAAAGATTCTTGTCTAATATCCATATTGTAATCCTCCATTAAAATCTTATTATATTATACAACTTATTATAAATTCATTCAATATGTTTGACAAAATATTATTTTTCTATTAAAATATAGTAGCAACTAGATTGAATAGCTACGGTTAGAAGCGAAAGCGACTATCCGAGGAAAGTCCGAGCTCCATAGAGCAATGATAACGGCTAACAGCCGCCGGGGGTGACCCTAGGGATAGTGCAACAGAAAATTACCGCCACTTATGTGGTAAGGATGGAAAGGCGAGGTAAGAGCTCACCGGTAATATGGAGACATATTAGCCGTGTAAACCCTATTTGGAGCAACACCGTGGAGGGACATAATGCATGCTCGGCAGTCCCGAGGAGGTGGCGTTGAGCAGTTGTGGCAACACACTGCCAAGATAGATGGCTATTCACGACAGAACTCGGCTTATAGATTTGGTTGCTAAGGGTCATTATGACCCTTATTTTTTTGCTATTTATATTTCTTTTAAATAATTTTTTATAAGAAAATTACAAAAATATTACAAAATATCACTATCGTGTAATATAATTCGATAAAAAGTATCAATTTTTTAAATTTATTTACAAAAAGGTCTTGTTTTTTTTCTTTTATAGTATTATAATATGTTCATAATGAATTTAAAGAATTTTTTAAAAGAATATTTTAAAAGAATTATTTATTAGAATTATTCAAAAGAATTACTTTAAAGAAAAATAATTATGTAAATGGGGAGAATATTATGAGGCTAAGAAAACAAAACTTAGGCGACAGAAACCTAATTGGTGCTCGTGTTGAATCTGCAAGAAAAAAGAAGGGAATGAAGCAAAAGGAACTTCTTGCACAGTTGCAGGTTAATGGCGTTGATATGAATGCATCAGGTCTTTCTAAGCTGGAAGGTCAAATCCGTTATGTAACAGATATTGAACTTGTTGCATTAGCAGATATTTTGGAAACTTCTGTTGACTCACTTCTTGGCAGAGAATAATTTTAATTAGAACGGTGACTTTGTCACCGTTTTTTTGCGTTATTTGCATAAAATAATTGAAATTTTCTTTACATTTGGTATAATAATATAGTATGTATTTAGGAGGTTGAACCTTATGACAAAAATTGATAACTTTTTTGAAAGTATAAAGGATAAGAAAGTAGCATTTTGTGGACTTGGTATCAGTAACTTTCCTGTTATGGAAATGTTCGTAAACAAGGGCATTGATGTTACTGCTTGTGATAGAAGAAATTTTGAGGACCTAGGAGATAATGCTAAGAAAGCAGAAGAACTTGGTGTTAAACTTTCTTTAGGTGATAATTACCTAAAGAATCTTGATGTTGATATAGTGTTTAGAACACCCGGTATGAAGTACTATATGGATGAACTTGTTGAAATGCGTAGTCGTGGTGTTGTTGTAACTTCAGAAATGGAACTTTTCTTTGAACTTGCCGACTGTCATATTATAGCAGTTACAGGTTCTGACGGTAAGACAACTACAACTTCTATTGTTTCAGAATTTCTAAAAGCTGCCGGTAAAAAGGTATTTTTAGGTGGAAATATCGGTAAGCCACTTTTACCTGAAATTGAAAGTATTACTAAGGATGATTATGCAGTTGTTGAACTTTCTTCATTCCAACTAATCTCAATGAAAGAAAGTCCTGAAATTGCTATTGTAACAAATGTTTCACCAAATCACCTTGATATACATAAGGATATGCAAGAATATGTTGATGCCAAGAAGAATATTCTTCTTCATCAAAATGCTTTCTCAAAGACTGTTCTTAACCTTGATAATGAAATTTCAAATTCATTCTCAAGTGAAGTTCGTGGTCAACTAGTTAAGTTTAGTAGAAGAAATACTGTTACTAACGGTGCATATCTAAAGGATAACAAGATAGTTTATTCTGATTACGGTAAAGAAACAGAAATTATTGACATTAAAGATATTTTCATTCCGGGTATGCACAATGTAGAGAACTATATGGCTGCTATCTCAGCTGTATGGGGTATTGTTGATGTTGATACTATTGTTAAAGTAGCAAAAACATTCCAAGGTGTAGAACATAGAGCAGAATTTGTAAGAGAATTTAATGGTGTTAAGTACTACAACGATTCTATTGCATCCAGTCCTACAAGAACTGCATCAGGTACACTTTCTCTATATGATGAAAAGATTATTATTATTGCCGGTGGTTATGACAAAAACCTTAACTATGATGAACTAGGTGAAGTTATTTGTAAGAAGGTTAAAATTCTTATCTTAATGGGCAATACTGCTGATAAAATTGAAACTTCAACTAAGAAGGCACCTAGCTATAGTGAGGGTAACCCTGTAATTTATCGTGTATCTAATATGGAAGAGGCAGTTAAAAAAGCTTCTGAAGTTGCAGTTAAGGGTGATATTGTTTCTCTATCTCCAGCAAGTGCAAGTTTTGATTTGTACAAGAACTTTATGGAGAGAGGTATTCACTTCAAGAACCTTGTTAAAGAATTGAAATGATAAAATATCTGTCTGATGACACAAAATATAAGAATGTTACAGCTAAGCTAAAAGATAAGGATGTATTTTTCACCAGAATAAATGTATTGTATAAATCTTATGGGCTTAACTGTGACTTTCTTGATATATGGTATCAGTCTTTTAATGAAGATTATGTTTCGCTGATTTCAAGGTTAGATAATCAGTTTATTTTATTTTTAACAGAAAATTCTAACATACAGGAAATTGAAGAATTTCTCAATGTGTTAGGGTTTTCTCATCTTTTGTTTAATGAAAAATATTCTCTGAATTTTAATTTTTCTATGTCAGAAACAGGCTTAATTATGAAAAGAGAATTTATTAATAACAATGTAAAAGAAAATAACTGCATTTTTACTACCGTTAATGAATATAAAGGTGTTTTTAACTTCTTTAATAACTGCAATTCAACTGTTGTAAAAATTGCTGATTATGGGTATTTTGCAACTGATTTACATTCCAAAGTTAGAGTAAATTGCAGTAAAATTTATTCACTTGAGCTAGAAGATAAAATAGTTTCTTGTGCAATAATAACAGGTGATGAATACAGTAAAATAATTTCACCAATTGCAACATTACCTCAGTATAGAAATAATGATTATGCAAAAAGCCTTTTAAATAATGTAAAAGAAGACAACTTATATTTATTTTGTGAAGATGATTTAAAAGAATGTTATACCAAAATGGGTTTTAATATAATAGGAAAATGGAAGGAAATACATAGATGAATTTTTTTGATTTAGATAGTAAAATTCTAGAACTATCTGAAAAAGCAATGGAACAGTGCAAAACTCAGTTCCAAGAAATAGAGAGAATACAAGAATATAACCAGAACAAAATGCTAAAGGCATTCCAAACTTGTGGTGTGTCAGAAAGTCACTTTGCCGATAGTACAGGTTATGGCTATAGCGATAGAGGTAGAGAAGTTCTTGATGAAGTATATGCCACTGCTTTTGGTGCAGAAGATGCAATAGTAAGACAAAGTTTTCAGTCAGGTACTCACGCATTAACAGTTGCTTTATTTGGTATGCTAAGACCCGGAGATACTATGCTTTCTGTTGTAGGTATTCCTTATGATACAATCAGAAGTGTAATCGGTATTGAGGGTAATTACTCAGGCTCATTAAAGGACTTTGATATTCATTATGATGAAGTACCATTAAAGGATAATGAAGTTGATTATGATGCTTTAGTTGAAAAGCTAAAGTCAAAGCCTAAAATGGCTTATATTCAGCGTTCAAGAGGTTATTCTCTAAGAAGAGCATTAACTATTGCTGATATTAAGAAAATTGCAGAAATAGTTAAGAGAGAGTCACCTGAAACTATTGTTATGGTTGATAACTGTTATGGTGAATTTGTTGAAGAACTAGAACCAACTCAAGTTGGTGCAGATATTATGGCAGGTTCTTTAATTAAGAATGCCGGTGGTGGTATTGCTCCAACAGGTGGTTATATTGCCGGTAGAAAAGATTTAGTTGAAATTTGTAGTTACAGACTTACAACACCGGGTACAGGTAGAGAACTTGGTGCTACAATCAGCACAAAGAGAGAAATGTTCCTAGGTGCATTTAACTCACCACATATTACAGGTGAAGCTATGAAAACTGCTGTTTTTGCAAGTACACTATTTACTCTAATGGGTTACGGTGTATCTCCAACAATGAATGAAAAAAGAGGAGATATTGTACAAGCTATTCTTCTTGAAAATGAAGAAAACCTTATTGCCTTTTGTGAGGGTATTCAAGCCGGTTCACCGGTTGATAGCTATGTAACACCTGTACCGGATGATTTACCGGGATATGATAGCAAGGTTATTATGGCTGCCGGTACTTTTACTTTAGGTTCAAGTATTGAGCTTTCTGCTGATGCACCACTTAGAGAACCTTTTGCAGTATGGATGCAAGGTTCATTTAACTTCCATTGTGGTAAGACAGGTGTGCTTATTGCAGCAAATAAAATTTTAAAGAAAACTAAGTAATATGAATATGAATTTTGAAAGTTTAGTTAAATCTATTACAGAAATATTTAGTGAAGAACCTGATAAACCATTTAAAAATGATAATGTTTCTACTGTATTCAGGCATAGTAACAATAACAAATGGTTTGCTTTATTAATGAAAATCCCTAAGAATAGATTAGGTGAATATTCCGATAGAATAGTAGATATAGTTAATATTAAGTGCGACCCAATAATGCTGGGTTCACTTTTAGAAGAAAAAGGTTTTTATCCTGCATACCATATGAATAAGGAACATTGGATAACAATATGCCTTGATGGTTCTGTTGATGATGAAAAAATACTTTCTTTAATTGATATTAGCTACGATTTAACAGTAAAATAAGCAGAAAAAAGTCCTTAACAATCAATTTGTTAAGGACTAATTTTATGTTCTTTTGTTTCTTAAATATTTAAAGAATTTATCAAAAAGTTCAAGTGACTCTTTTCCTTTAAAGCCACCTTCATAAGTAACTTTAAAATTTTCTTTCATATTAAATATATTGATAACAGAACCACAAGCACCATACTTTTTATCATATGCACCAAAATATACATTAGGTATTCTGGCATTAACTATAGCACCGGCACACATAGGGCAAGGTTCCATTGTTACATACATTTCACATTGCCAAAGTCTCCAACCGGATAACTCTTTACAAGCATTATCTATTGCAATAACCTCAGCATGATGAAGTGCATTTTTAGTTTTTTCTCTTGTATTGTGAGCTTTAGCAATTACAACACCATCTTTAACAATTACTGCACCAACAGGAACTTCATTTTCGTCTAAAGCCAACTTAGCTTCCTCTAGTGCAATATCCATAAACTTTTCATTATACATAATTAAAAACCTAATAAAGTAATAAATGCTTCAATAATGAAGAATGAAAGAAGAATTATAGTACCTGGATTAGCAAAGAATTGAACTATCCTATCCTTAGCACCTAAACTTACAATAGATTTATTTCCAAATTTAAAGTTAAGACCTTTTTTTACAAGTAAAACTATTGAAATGAAGCCCAGTAGTGTAAGTGTAAAAATAACTACCGAAGAAATCACAGAATACAAATTGTCACCAACATAGTTAGCTACAATATCAATAAGTACCGATGTACCATTATTAAGTAGATGTAAAACCATAGCCGGTATAATTGAATTTGTCTTTACAACTATAAATCCACAAGCTAAACCTACAATAAATGCAAATGGAATTTGTACAAAGTTACCATGCATAAACCCAAATAGGAGAGAAGATATTAAAATTGCAAAGCCATCACCGAATTTTCTAAATGAATTTAAGATAACACCTCTAAATATAAATTCCTCAGTTAAAGCAGGAATAATTGCAATACATATAAAGTAAATAACTTGGTCAAGAGGTGTCTTAGTTGTAAATTCAACACCGGTTGTATTTGTCAATCCAAATATACTTAAATTATTGTTCAGTAGGTTAATTGCAATATTTGCAACAGTACAAATTGCATATCCACCTAATACCAATAATAAAGGATTATATTTCTTATTACTGTTAACCGGAATAACAACACTAAATTTGTAACGAAATATTAAGCAAAATACAAATGGTACAACAAAGAAACCGGCAAATTCTCCTAAACCATTAATAATGTAGTCATAAGAAGAATAACTGTTTTGTATTCCTGTAGTAATAAGAGAAGTATCTTTGCTGAAAAAACTTATAAACATAAATAGTACAGTAGCTGCAATATTCATAAATATAATTGCAATAAACAACATAAAGGAAAGTTTGTTGCTTTCTTTTCTTATCATTTTTTTCTCTTGATTTATTTGATAATTGTGGTACAATTGTTGTTGAAAAAAGTTATTCATTTTGTCTACCTCGACTTTCGTTAGTATCATATTATCAAATTTCTAATTAATTGTCAAAAAGGTATTGACAAATTAAATGCTTTTATATATAATAATTGAGTAAAAGAAAGAAAGGCAGTTATGCTTTCACCTACGGGGTGCCGTCTGCGTGGGTTAATACTTACAGTTTTTTACTGATGCGTATTAGAGTGGACGGAGTTTATCTGTCCACTTTTTTAATTTATTTTGGAGGTGCTCGACAATCAGCAACAAGAAACTACAGATTAACGAAGAAGTCCGTGATAAGGAAGTAAGACTAATTGGTGCCGAAGGCGAACAGCTAGGTATTATGTCTTCAGAAAAAGCTTTCAATATAGCAATGGAGAGTAACCTTGACTTAGTTAAGATTGCTCCACAGGCAAAGCCACCTGTTTGCAAAGTAATGGACTATGGCAAGTATCGTTTTGAACAAGCTAAAAGGGAAAAAGAAAATAAGAAGAACCAGCGTACTTTTGATATTAAGGAAGTTAGACTTTCACTAAATATTGATGTGCATGACTTCAACACAAAACTTAACAATGCCCTTAAGTTTATTAAGAAAGGCGATAAGGTTAAGGTTTCAATTCGCTTTAGAGGTAGAGAGATGGGTCACCCAGAACAGGGTTATGACACAATGAACCGTTTTGCTAAAGCTTGTGAAGAAGTTGCTGTTATCGAAAAACCAGCAAAACTTGAAGGTAGAAATATGCTAATGTTTCTAGCTCCTAAGCCAAATAAGTAATTTTTAAGGAGGATTTTCATAATGGGAAAGATTAAGACACATAGTGGTGCAAAAAAGAGATTTAAACTTTCTAAGAATGGTAAGGTTATCCGTGCTCATGCTAACAAGCAGCACATTCTTAACAAGAAGAACACAAAGCGTAAGAGAGGTCTAAGACAGACTTGTGTAGCTGATAAGACAAATACAGCTCAGATTAAGAGATTAATCCCTTACAAATAATTAACTTTTTGAATTTAACTTACGAAATAACGGAGGAAATATAGAATGGCTCGTGTAAAAGGCGCGATGATGACTCGCAAAAGAAGAAACAAAACATTAAAGCTTGCTAAGGGTTATTACGGTGCAAAGAGTAAGCACTTTAAGATGGCTAAGCAGGCAGTTATGAAATCTGGTAACTATGCATACATTGGTCGTAAGCAGAAGAAGAGAGATTTCAGAAGACTTTGGATCACAAGAATTTCTGCAGCTTGTAAGCTAAACGGCACAAACTACAGCACATTTATGAATGGTCTTAAGAAGGCTAACATTGACCTTAACAGAAAGATGCTTTCAGAAATCGCTATTTCTGATCCGGCAGCTTTTGCTAGCCTTGTTGAAAAAGTTACAAAAGCTTAAGTGTTATGCGTTTGAGGTTCTTACCTCAAACGCTTTTTACTATCTAAAAAAGAGGTCATTATATGAAGTTTGTTACAAGTAGAGAAAATGGTACTCTAAAGCATATTCATAAACTAGTAAAGCAGAAAAAGTATAGGAACAAGAATAAACAGTTTGTTGCAGAAGGACTAAGAACTTGCCAAGATGTTTTAATTTCTAATATTCATATTGATGTGCTACTTTGTAGCGAAAATTTCTATACAAGGAATCTTGAATTATGCAATAGACTTGAGTCAATTTCTGATGAATCAATAGTTGTACCTAACAATATTTTCAATGTTTTGTCCGATACAAAGTCACCTCAAGGTGTAATGCTTGTACTTAAAACACTTGACAAAACTGATGATATTGATAAAATTGATTATAATGGTAAGTTTGTACTTTTAGACAATGTGCAAAATCCGGACAATATTGCAACAGTATTGCGTTCTGCTGATGCTTTTTCAATCAAAGGTGTATTTATCACAAAAGATTCTTGTGATATTTATAGTCCTAAGGTTGTAAGAGGTAGTATGGGTGCAATTTTCCGTGTACCTTTCTATCTTATTAATGACGCAGAAGAATATATTGAATGTGAATTTAATAAGCATGGTAGGTCTTATGCTGCTTGTTTAAAAGATACTGCCAAAACTCTAGGTGATTTTGAGTTTTCAAAGAATGCACTTGTTGTAATAGGTAACGAAGCTAATGGACTAAGTGAAATGACTATTAATGCTTGTAACTACCAAGTTATTGTACCTATGAAGGGCAAGATTGATTCTCTAAATGCCGGAGTAGCAGCTAGTATAATTATGTGGGAAATGTCAAATAATGAATAATAATCGTTATTGGATATGGCTAAGTTTAGCTCTTGGCTATGATAATCCAAAAGTTAAAAGACTTTACGAAACTGAAGAGTATAGGGATATTTCTGTATTTTATAATGGTCAGGACTTTGAATGGAGATTTTGTGGTATTTTTACCGAAAAGGAAATTAACCATCTAGAAGAAACTCCAATTGAAAAGGCTGATGAAATTATATCTAAATGTGAAAGTCTGGGTTATTCCATCTTTGCTATAGATAACGCCAGATACCCTAACTGTTTGCGTAATATAGATACTCCACCTGCAGTTATATATGTTAGTGGATATTTACCCAGAGTTGATAATCTTTTAACTATTGCTATTGTAGGTACAAGAAAAGCTACAACTTATGGCAAAAAGGTGGCTTACAGTATTTCTCATAATCTTTCAAAATGTAAGGTAACTATAATTAGTGGTGGTGCAATGGGTGTTGACAGTTCAGCACACACAGGTGCATTAAATGCTGATGGTATTACAATTTGTGTTTTAGGTTGTGGTATCAATTATCCTTACCTTATGAAAAATGAGCCTATGAGAAAGGCTATAACACACAGAGGATGTTTAATTTCTGAATATCCTCCGGATACAGAGCCTTTGCCACATCACTTTTTATCTCGTAACAGAATAATCTCTGCACTTTCAAGAGGTGTTCTTGTTGTTGAAGCAGGTAAGAAAAGTGGTGCATTAGTCACAGCCGATATTGCCGGAAAAGAACAGGGCAAAGATGTTTTTGCCGTAATGGCAAACATCAATAGTGTCTATTCTGTTGGCTCAAACCAACTTATTAAGGATGGTGCTATTCCTGTAACTACTTATCTTGATATTCTAAACTACTATAATGAATTTAACAATTTAGAAGTTTATGAAGATGATGAGTATGATATTCCTGACAGTACAGTGCTGAAAATTCCTGCAAAAAAGTCTAATGTAAAACCTGAAAAAGAGTTTATAAAGGGTCATAGATATGATGTAAAACTTGATGAAAATTCATCAAAGGTTTATTATGCTATCGGAAATGAGCCTATACATATAGATGATTTGTCTGATAAATGTAACTTACCGGTATATAAAATTTCCGGAATACTAACAAATCTTGAACTTATGGATTTAATAGTAGTTTTACCGGGCAAACAGTATAAAATAAAGTAACTATCGGAGGATAGATAAATGTCAAATTTAGTAATAGTGGAGTCTCCTGCTAAGGCTAAAACAATCAAAAAATATCTTGGAAAAGATTATGAAGTTGTAGCATCAATGGGTCATGTTCGTGACCTACCAAAGGCTAGACTTGCTGTTGATATAAAGAAAAATTATGCTCCTAAATATGCTATCATCAAAGGTAAAGAAAAGTTAGTTGATGAATTAAAGTCACTTGCAAAAGACAGTGACAAGATTTATCTTGCAACTGACCCGGACCGTGAAGGTGAGGCTATTTCTTGGCATTTAGCATATATTTTAGGACTTGATTTAGAAGATAAAAATAGAGTTGAATTTAATGAAATTACTAAGACAGGTATCAATAACGGTATGGCTCATCCTCGTTCTATTGACATTGACCTTGTAAATGCTCAACAGGCAAGAAGAATTCTTGACAGACTAGTTGGTTATAAGTTAAGTCCATTTGTCAGCCAAAAGATTCGTAGAGGTCTTTCTGCCGGTAGAGTGCAGTCTGTTGCTCTTAAGATTATCGTAGACAGAGAAAATGAAATCAGAGCTTTTAAGCCTGAAGAATATTGGTCAATTGAAGCAAAACTTTCTCCAAAATCAAGCAGAAAAGTTTTCAATGCCTCTTTAGCACTTGGACCTGACGGTAAAAAGATTAAGATTAATAATAAAGAAGAAGCTGACAAGATTCTTGAAGAAATCAAAGATGCTGAATTTATTGTTACAAAAGTAAGAAACGGTACTCGTAAAAAGTCACCATACCCACCATTTATAACTTCAACATTGCAACAGGAAGCATCTCGTAAACTTGGCTATCAATCAAGAAGAACAATGAAAATTGCTCAGGAACTTTATGAAGGTGTTGATGTTGAGGGTTATGGTACAACAGGTCTTATCACATATATGAGAACTGACTCATTAAGAATTTCAAATGATGCAATTGCAGAAGTTACACAGTATATTAATGATAACTTTGGACCTGAATATTTACCACCAAAGCCAAGAGTATTTAAATCTCGTTCAAATGCTCAGGATGGTCACGAAGCTATTCGTCCATCAATTCCATCATTGTCACCTGATAAGGTTAAGGATAGTTTAACTATTGAACAGTATAAGCTATATAAACTGATTTGGGATAGATTTACTGCTTGTCAGATGGCTGATTGTATCCACAAAACAACTCAGGCAGAAATCAATGCTAATGACTATATCTTTAAGGCATCAGGTTACAGAGTTGACTTTGACGGTTATACAACACTTTATGTTGACAGTAATGATGCTGAAGGTACAAAGGAAAAGCAACTTCCTCCACTTGAGAAGAATATGCCTGCTAAGGTTAGAGAAATTATACCTAACCAGCACTTTACTCAGCCACCTGCAAGATTTACAGAAGCATCTCTAATCAAAGCACTTGAAGAGAACGGTATCGGTCGCCCATCAACATATGCTGCAACAATCTCAACAATTACAAGTAGAGAATATGTTAAGAGAGAAGCAAAGTCCCTTGTACCAACTGAACTTGGTGAGGCACTTGTAACTCTATTAAAAGAAAGATTCCCTAAAATTGTAAATGTTAAGTTTACTGCTCAAATGGAAGAAGATCTGGATAAGGTTGAACACGGTGACGAACAATGGGTTGAACTACTTGATAATTTCTATGTTGACTTTGATAAGACCTTGAAAAAGGCTAAAGAAGATATGGAAGGTGTCAAGATTAAACTTAAAGAAGATGAAACTGACATTGTATGTGAGAACTGTGGCAGAAAGATGGTTGTCAAAGTTGGTAGATACGGTAAGTTCATTGCTTGTCCGGGATACCCTGAATGTAAGAATATCAAGAAGTTTGTAGAGAAAATCGGTGTTCAATGTCCTGAATGTGGTGGAGATGTTATTACTCGTAAAACCAAGAAAGGCAAAGTGTTCTACGGCTGTAGTAACTACCCTGATTGTAACTATATGTCTTGGTATGAACCTGTAAATGAAAAGTGTCCACAGTGTGGCAAGATTCTATATAAAAAGAAGGGCAAAAAGCAGACAATCTTCTGTGCAACTGAGGGTTGTGGCTATACTAAAGACCAATGAGTATAAATATAATAGGTGGTGGGCTTGCAGGATGTGAGGCTGCATATCAAGTTGCTAAGCGTGGTATAAAGGTAAACCTTTATGATATGAAGCCTAACAAGAAAAGTCCGGCACATCATTCAGATAAATTATGTGAGCTTGTATGCTCAAACAGTCTAAAAGCAGCCAGAAAAGAAAGTGCTGCCGGTATGCTAAAGGAAGAAATGAGAATGTTAGATTCTCTCCTTATGAAGTGTGCCGATAAAAGCAAAGTACCGGCTGGTGGTGCTTTAGCAGTAGATAGAGAAATTTTCTCTAATCTAGTAAATGAAGAAATAAATAATAACCCTAATATTACTGTAATAAATGAAGAAGTTACCGAAATCCCTGATGGTATTACTATCATGGCATCAGGACCACTTACTTCCGATTTGCTTTCTGACAAAATCAAAACTATGTTTGGTGATAGTCTTTCATTTTATGATGCAGCTGCACCAATTGTAAAGTTTGATACAGTTGATATGAACAAGGCTTTCTTTGCATCTCGTTATGATAAGGGTGACGGCGATGACTATATTAATTGTCCTATGAATAAGGAAGAATACGACAATTTTTATGAAGCACTTGTTTCAGCAGAAAGAGCACCTGTACATGACTTTGATGTAATGAATCCAAAGGTATATGAGGGTTGTATGCCAATTGAAGTTATGGCACAAAGAGGTCACGATACTATTCGTTTTGGCCCTATGAAACCTGTAGGACTTAAAGACCCAAGAACAGGTCATAGACCTTGGGCAGTGGTTCAGCTAAGAAAAGAGAACAGTGCCGGTATTATGTATAACCTAGTAGGCTTTCAAACTAATCTAAAGTTCCCTGAACAAAAGAGAGTATTCTCAATGATTCCGGGACTTGAAAATGCTGAGTTTGTACGATACGGTGTAATGCACAGAAATACTTTTATCGACTCACCAAGAATTCTTAATAGTGATTATTCTGTAAGAGAAAATAAAAATCTTTTCTTTGCCGGTCAAATTACAGGTGTTGAAGGATATATGGAATCAGCATCTTCAGGACTAATGTCAGGTATAAATGCAGCTATGAGATATATTGGAGAACAAACTGTAACTTTACCTGAATATACAATGATAGGTTCTTTGTCAAGATATATCAGTGATGAAACAGTTTCTAAATTCCAACCTATGGGTGCTAATTTAGGAGTGTTACCTGAACTTGAACAAAGACCAAGGGATAAGAAAGAGAGGGCAAAGGCTTATTCTGATAGGTCATTTGCAAAGCTAACAGAATTTATAAATTCAAGAGGTTTATGATGAAGATAGTAATTGATGCATTTGGTGGAGATAATGCACCTTTAGAAATTATCAAAGGTGCAGTTAAAGCTCAAGAGCATTTTAAAATTGAAATTTGCCTAACAGGTAATGAGAATATTATCAAGAAAGTGGCAAAAGAAAATAATATAGATATTTCAAATATTGAAATTAACCATACAGAAGATGTTATTCCTGTTGATGAAACACCTAATGCTATTATGAAAGAATACAACAATTCTTCAATGGCACTAGGTCTAAAGATGGTTGCAAATAACGAAGCAGATGGTTTTGTTTCAGCCGGTAACAGTGGTGCTTTATGTGTAGGTGGTACTTTAATTGTTAAAAGATTAAAGGGTGTCAAGAGACCCGGATTTGCACCAATCTTACCTACATTTAACGGTTCATCATTTTTGCTTATTGATGGTGGTGCAAACCTTGATGCCAGACCTGAGATTCTTCGTCAATTCGGTATCTTAGGTTCTGTATATATGGAAAAAGTTATGCACAGAGAAAGCCCAAGGGTTGCCCTTGCTAATGTTGGTACAGAAAGTCATAAGGGTGGAGACTTACAGAAAGAAACTTATGCTTTACTACAGGACAGTCCTGTTAACTTTGTTGGTAATGTAGAAAGCAGAGAAATCTCCAACGGTGCTTGTGATGTGTATGTTTGTGATGGTTTTACAGGTAATATTCTACTAAAGAATTATGAAGGCGTTGCAAAGTCACTAAGCCATGCAGTTACTGATATTTTTAAGAAAAGTGTAAAGAATAAAATCGGTGCATTATTTGTATATGGTGACCTAATGAAATTTAAGGAAACTATGAATACAGATGTTTATGGTGGTGCTCCAATTCTAGGTATCAAAAAACCGGTATTTAAAGCACATGGTAGTTCTAATGCAACAACAATTTTTAATGCAGTTAGACTAACTATTGATTACATAAACGCAAATGTACCACAGGTTATTGAAGACTCATTTAATAAATTAAAAGGAATAAAATAATGGAAGAATTTGAAAAAGTAATTAACTATACATTTAAAGATAAAGAACTTTTAAAGGTGGCACTAACTCATTCTTCTTATGCTAATGAGCATAAGAAGCAACACCTTAAATATAATGAGAGATTGGAATTTTTAGGTGATGCGGTACTTTCAATTTCCGTCTCTGATTATATTTTTAACAATTGTCCACAATTACCTGAGGGTGACCTTACAAAGTTAAGAGCATCTTTAGTTTGTGAAAAGAGCTTGTTTGTATTTGCAAAGAAGATTAACCTAGGTAAGTACATTTACCTAAGCAACGGTGAAAGAAAAGGTGGTGGAGCAGAAAGACCATCAATTCTTTCTGATGCTTTTGAGGCAGTTATTGCTGCTATTTATCTTGATGGTGGTATGGAAAAGGCAAGTGAGTTTGTACTTTCTTTTGTTGTACCTGAAATCAAGAACCATACAGCAGGTAAGAACTTTAAAGATTACAAAACTAAACTACAGGAAATTATCCAGAGAAATCCTGGAGAAACTTTACAGTATGAAGTTGTTGATGTTAGTGGTCCTGACCACAACAGACATTTTGTAGTTGAAGTACACCTAAACAGTAATGTAATCGGCAAAGGTGGAGGAAGAAGTAAGAAGGATGCAGAGCAACAGGCTGCAAGAGAGGCTTTGGAGTTGATGGGATATTAAACATTCTAATATTTCCATTTTTGTGCCTCATAACGGTTGTCCTCACCAGTGTGTATTTTGCAACCAAAGAAATATTACAGGTCATTCATATCAACCAACTCAAGATGATGTAGTGTCTGCAATAGAAACTGCAATAAAAAGTGGTGTTGATAAGAAAAATACCGAAATCGCTTTCTTTGGTGGTAGCTTTACTGCCATCGATAGGGGTTATATGGTTTCTTTACTTAATGCTACAAAGCAATATATAAATGACTTTTATGGTATTAGATTGTCAACAAGACCTGATGCAATAGATGATGAAGTTTTAACTTTGCTTAAAAGTTATGGTGTAACTTCAATTGAGCTTGGTGCACAGTCAATGTGTGATGATGTTCTTTCTCTTAATGAAAGAGGTCATAGTGCTACTGATGTTGTAAATGCTTCTAATCTTATTAAGAAGTATAACATTTCTTTAGGACTACAAATGATGATTGGTCTTTATGGCAGTACACCTGAAAAGGATATAGAAACTGCTGAGGAATTAATCAGTCTTTCTCCTGATACTGTTAGAATTTATCCAACAATAACTATGAAAGACACATTACTTGAAAAGTATTATAACGATAAAAAATATGTTCCATATAGTAAAGAAACAACAATAAATACTTGTGCAAAAATTCTTAAAATGTTTTATGATAAAAAAATTAATGTTATTAGAGTAGGACTTCATTATTCAGATGAACTTGTAAGTACTTCTGTAGCAGGTTTTTATCACCCTGCATTTAGAGAATTATGTGAAAGCAAAATGTTTCTTGATATGTTAGTAAATGAAATAAAAAAATACCCACAAGGCGAATTTTCTGTTATTGTAGGTAATAAGTTTATTTCAAAAGCTATTGGACAGAAAAAGGCAAATATTAAAGTCCTTAAAGAACTGGGATACATAGTTACTTTTAAACAAAGTGATACCCTTAAGGACTTTCAGTTTATTATTAAAGAAAGAGGTGACTTATGCTACTAAAATCATTGGAATTGCATGGCTTTAAGACTTTTCCCGATAGAATAAAGCTATCCTTTGATAAAGGCATTACTTCTATAGTAGGACCTAACGGTTCAGGTAAAAGTAACATAAGTGACGCAATTAGATGGGTACTGGGTGAACAGTCTGCCAAAACTCTAAGATGTTCTAAGATGGAAGATGTTGTCTTTAACGGAACAGATAAGAGAAAAAAGACCGGCTATGCAGAAGTTACCTTGTCTATTGATAACAAAGACAGAATACTTCCTTTTGATGGTGACGAAGTAGCCGTTACAAGAAGATATTACAGAAGTGGCGAAAGTGAATATATGATTAACAAAGCCACAGTAAGACTTAGAGATATTCATGAACTATTTATGGATACAGGTCTTGGTCGTGACGGTTATTCTATGATTGGTCAAGGTAAAATTGACAGTATTGTTGCATCAAAAAGTGAAGAAAGAAGAGAAATATTTGAAGAAGCATCAGGTATTTCTCGTTATAGATATAGAAAAACCGAAGCTGAAAGAAAGCTAAAAAGTACAGAAGAAAATCTTGTCAGACTTAGAGATATTGTTGGTGAACTTGAAGACAGAGTCGGTCCACTAAAGAAACAGTCAGAAAAAGCACAAAAGTTCCTTGTACTTTCTGAAGAAAAGAAAGGTCTTGAAATTGCTTTATGGCTAAATACTCTTGATAATTCAGCAAACATTATCAAAGAACAAGACGACAAAATAGATATTCAAAGAGCACAGTATGAAAATGCTGAACAAGAACTTGCAAATATCAGTTCAGAAACAGAATCTATCTATCTAAAAAATGGTGAAATCACTTCTAAGATTGATACCATAAGAAGAAATATTTCTCAGTTTGAGTCTGAGGTTAGCAACAACAATGCTCTTATTTCTGTTGCAAATAACGACATTGAGCATAACAAAGAAACTATAACAAGACTTGAAACTGAAATTGAACAACTTGATAATTCCTTTACTGAAATTGAATCTCAAATTAAAGAGAAGAAAGAAAATGTTGAAAAGCTAAAGTTAAACATTGAAGAAAAGCAAAAGGAATATAATGAAGTATCCGAAAACCTAAATACTATCAGTGTTGATGCTTCCCGTAGTGGTGATGAGATTCAAGAACTAAATTCAAAATTAGCTGAATTATCCCAAAAGTCAGCTAATGCAAAGGTAGTTTTACTTACAAGTGATTCATCAATTAATGAACTTAATGAAAGAATAGAAAGTCTAAATTCTTCATTGTTAGAAAAAGAAAGTAATTTAGAAACTACTTCTAAAATGCTTGAAGATTATAAGGCACAGGGTAAAGACTCTGCCGAAAAGGTAGAAATGCTTTCCAATTCTATTAAGGGTTTAGAACTTAAAATCAGTAACCTAAAAGCAAAAAATGAAAATTCTAAAGGTGAGATTGACAGATTAACTCTTGATTCTAATGAAAAGCTAAGAAGAGCCAATATCCTAGAAGACCTAGAAAAGAACCTTGAGGGCTTTGCTCATAGTGTAAAAACTGTAATGAACCTTTCAAGACATGGCAAAATCGGTGGTATTCATGGTCCTGTTTCAAGATTAATTAAAGTACCGACAGACTATGCAGTAGCTATCGAAACTGCTTTAGGTGGTGCAATGCAGAACATTGTTACAGGCAATGAAGAAGATGCTAAGAGAGCAATTCGCACACTAAAGGAAAACAAAGGTGGTAGAGCAACATTCCTACCTATTGCCACAATTAAACCTAGATACCTAAATGAAAATGGTATTGACAGTTGTTTTGGTTTTGTTGGTGTTGCGTCAGATTTGTGTGATTGTAAGGATGAGTACAAAGGTATTTTACAAAACTTGCTTGGTAAGATTGTTATTGCCGAGGATCTTAATTCAGCAGTATCTATTGCTAAGAAGTATTCATACCGTTTTAAGGTAGTTACTCTTGATGGTCAGGTTGTAAATGCCGGTGGTTCTCTAACAGGTGGTTCTTTAAATAAACGAACAGGCTTGTTATCTCGTGCAAGTGAAATTGAAAAGTACCGTAAAGAGGCTAAAGCCCTTGCAGATAAAGCAGATGAACTTAAAGAACAGTACAGTAACAGTCAGCAAGAATTTGCAAAGTATGAAGCTGATATTTTAGGTACTAGAGGAGATTTATCTACCGAACAACAAGAACTTATTAGATTAAGAACTGAATATAAGGCTTGTCAAAATGAATATGACTCTTTAGTTAGCAGTATTGATTTTACAAAGAATGAAATTGTAGAATGTGAAAATAAAACTTCTAATCTACAAAAAGACAAAGAAACTGCCGATAAAGAATTTAGTGCATTTGAAGAAGAAATTGCAAATATCGAAAAAACAACTTCTAACCTTACAGGTAACAGACTTGCACTAACTGAAAAGAGAGAACAACTTTCAGAAAAGTTACAAAATATCAGACTTGAAATTGTAACTTATGAAAAGGACAAAGAGGCTTTAATCAGTGAAATCAGAACATCCGAATACAACAGTCAGCATCAAACCGAAAGAAAAGAGAACTTGCGTAATCAGATTGTTTCTGTAAATTCAAATATTGATATAATTAATAAGAAGATTGAAAGCTACACTAATATTTCAAACAATTATCAAGATAAAATTGCTGAATTCAATAACGCTATTGAAAAGCTAAATGGCGATAAAGAAAAGTTTGAAAAGAAAAGTGTAGAACTTAGACAGAAAGAAAAGGACCTAAACTCTACAAGAGAGGTTTCCGGCAGAGAACTTGCTCGTCTTGAAGAAAGAAAAATCAACCTACAAAAGCAGTATGATGATATTATTGCAAAACTTTGGGATGAATATGAACTTACAAAAAGACAAGCAGAAGAAATTTCTATTGAAATTGAAAATGTTTCAACTGCAAGAAAAAGACTTAATGAAATTAAGTCCTCAATAAGAGGTCTTGGTTCTGTTAATGTTTCAGCTATTGAAGAATACAAGGAAGTATCCGAAAGATATGAATTCTTAGGTGCTCAGGTTTCTGATGTAGAAAAGTCTAAGAATGAAATCGAAAGACTTATTAATGACTTAACTAAACAAATGAAAGATGCTTTCATTGAGAACTTCCACGAAATCAATAAGCACTTTGGAGAAACATTCAAAGAATTATTTGGTGGTGGTACTGCTTCTCTTGAACTTGCAAACCCTGATGATATTCTAAACAGTGGTATTGATATTATCGCTCATCCTCCCGGAAAGATTGTTGTTCATCTAGAGGCACTTTCAGGTGGTGAAAAGGCACTTGTTGCTATTGCACTATATTTCTCAATTATGAAAGTCAGACCTGCACCATTCTGTGTTATGGACGAAATTGAAGCTGCCCTTGATGATGTTAATGTTGACAGATTTGCTCAGTATATGAGAAGAATGACAGACAGAACTCAGTTTATCACCATTACTCACAGAAGAGGCACAATGGAAGAATCTGATGTTCTTTACGGTGTAACAATGCAAGATGAGGGTATTTCTAAGTTACTTGAACTTCGTGCATCAGAAGTTGCAGCAAAGCTTGGAATGAAAGCAAACTAATTTAAGGTGGTAAAACAATGGGACTATTTAAAAAGATTAAAGAAGGTCTAAAAAAAACAAGAGATAGTGTTGTAAGTCAAATTGACTCAATGCTAAAGTCTTTTACAAAGATTGATGAAGAACTTTTTGAGGAACTAACTGAACTACTAGTAATGGGTGATGTTGGTATTCAAACAGCAGAACAGATTACCGATGAATTAAGAGTTAAAGTTAAAAAAGAAGGTATCAAAGACCCTAAAGAAATCACACTACTTCTACAAGAAGTAGTTGCAGATATGCTTAGAGGTGATGAAGAACTAAAAATTACTACTAAGCCATCTATTATTCTTGTAATCGGTGTAAACGGTGTAGGTAAGACTACAACTATCGGTAAACTTGCTAATAACCTAAAGAAGCAGGGCAAGAGTGTTCTACTTGCAGCAGCGGATACATTTAGAGCAGCAGCTATTGAACAGTTAGAGATTTGGGCTGACAGAAGTGGTTGTGATATTGTTAAGCAGAATGAAGGTTCTGACCCTGCAGCAGTTATATACGACGCTATTTCAGCAGCAAAAGCAAGAAACACAGATGTTATTATTTGTGATACTGCAGGTCGTTTACACAACAAAAAGCACCTTATGGATGAACTTGCAAAAATCGGTAGAGTTATCGACAGAGAACTTCCTGATGCAGATAAAGAGTACCTGCTTGTACTAGACGCAACAACAGGTCAAAATGCAGTTAATCAGGCTGAACAGTTTAGTAAAGCAACAGGCATTACAGGTATTGTTCTTACAAAGCTTGACGGTACTGCTAAGGGTGGTGTAGTTCTTGCAATTAAGAACGGCCTAGGTATTCCGGTTAAGTATATTGGTGTTGGTGAACAGATTGATGACCTACAAGAATTTGTTCCGGAAGATTTTGCAAAAGCACTGTTTGATTTTGGTGATAAAGAATGAGAAAGTTTTTAATTGCATCTAATAATGCACACAAAGTTGTAGAATTAAACCGAATTCTAAATCCACTGGGTATTCACGCAGTTACTGCTAAGGAATGTAATATTGACCTAGGTGATGTTGAGGAAACAGGCACTACATTTGCCGAAAATGCTAAAATTAAAGCTATGTCAGCTTTTGAAAAGTCAGGTATGCCTTCAGTAGCCGATGACTCAGGTTTGATGATTGATGCATTAGATGGCAGACCGGGAGTATATTCAGCCAGATATGCCGGTGAAAATGCAACTGATGAAGATAGATATAATAAAGTCCTAGAAGAAATGAAAGATGTACCGGAAGACAAGCGTACTGCAAGATTTGTTTCAAGTATTTGTTGTATTCTTGAAGATGGTACAGTTATTACAGCAGAGGGTTATAGTGAAGGCAAAATTGCATATGAACCTCATGGTACAGAGGGATTTGGTTATGATCCAATTTTCATTACTGATAGTGGCAAGTCTTTTGCAGAACTAACTTCCGAAGAAAAGGATGCTATCAGTCACAGAGGTAATGCACTAAGAATATTAAGGGAAAAGTTGTTAAAATATATTTAAGGAGTAATTATGCTAACAAGTAAACAGAGAGCATACCTAAGAGGTATTGCAAATTCAATTGATACAATTTTAATGGTTGGTAAAGGCAGTATCACAGACCAAGTTGTTAAACAGGCTGAAGATGCACTTTATGCAAGAGAAATTATTAAGGGTAAGGTTCTTGAGAATTGTGAAATCAATTCAAGACAAGTTGCTGATATTTTATCAGAAAAACTTGATTGTGATGTAGTACAGGTTATCGGTTCAAAATTTGTTCTATACAAGCCTAACCCTGATGAACCTGTAATCAAACTACCAAGAGCAAATAAGTAATGAATATTGCTATTTTTGGTGGTGCATTTAACCCAATTCACAAAGCTCATACAACTCTTGCAGAAAATGTTTTAAAGGAATGTAATGTAGAAAAGGTTATTTTTATACCGACTTTCATCAGTCCACATAAAAGTATGCAATATGCAGTTCCTTTTGAACACAGAGTGAATATGTGTAAAATAGCTACTAAAGATAATGATAATTTTATTGTTTCAACTTTAGAAGAAAATTTCAAAGGCAAAAGTTACACATACAGAACCCTTGAAGAACTAAAAAAACTTTATCCTAATGATAATTTATTTTTAGTTACAGGTGCTGATATGTACTTAACATTTTTACAATGGAAAAATCCTGATGAAATTTTCAGCTTAGCTACACTGATTACTTGCCCAAGAGATGATGGTGACTATAACTCTTTAGTAGAATATTCAAAAGTTTTGGAACAACATAATGGCAAGTCAATAATTCTGAAAGAACCTATTATGGAACTTTCTTCAACCATTGTAAGAGATGATGTGAATGAGGCTTTTAAAAGAGATTTAATTGATAAGAATGTATTTGAATATATTAGAAATAATCAATTATATGGGGTGAAGTAATGAGTATTGAGTCTTATAAGAAGATAATCAAAGGCAGAATGGGAGAAAAAAGATATATTCATTCTGTAAATGTTGCAAAACAAGCTCAAAAACTTGCGAAAATTTATGGTTGTGATGAAGAGAAAGCAATGACTGCCGGTATCCTTCATGATGTAACAAAAGAAACACCTTTTGATGAACAGTTGAAAATTATAACAGAGGGTGGTATAATTTTGGATGAGATTGAAAAATCAAGTCAAAAATTGTGGCATCCCATTTCAGGTTCGGTATATATTCAGAAATATTTAGATATTAATGATGCTGATATTATCAATGCTATTAGATTTCATACTACCGGCAGAAGTAATATGTCTTTGCTTGAGAAAATTATTTTTGTAGCTGACTTTACCGGTGATGAAAGAAATTATGATGGTGTTGATATTATGAGAGAAAAGGCTTTAAGAAGTCTTGAAGAAGCTATGATTTATGGCTTACAGTTTACTATACAAGATCTCTCAAGCAGAGCATTGACAATTCACCCTAATGCTTTGTCTTGTTATAATGAATTAATTTTAAAGGATGAATAAAATGGATACAAAAGAACAAGCACATTTAATTGCCAAAGCACTTTCAAGCAAAAAAGGACTAGATGTGGAAGTTATCAAAATTTCTGATGTTTCAGTTCTTGCTGATTATATTGTAATTGCAACCGGTACTAGTTCAACTCATGTAAAAGCTCTGGCTGATGAGGTTGAATATCAGCTTGACGAAGCAGGTTTTTCTGTAAGTCATGTTGAGGGTCACCGAGGTAACGGTTGGATTTTACTTGATTATATTGATATTATCGTTCATGTATTTGATGACAAGTCCCGTGAATACTACAACCTTGAAAGATTGTGGGAAGACGGTACTGTTGTTAAGTTTGACGATGTAGATTAATGGAGGAATACAGTTGAAGTACAATCATTTGGTAGTAGAGCCTAAGTGGCAGAAAGCATGGGAAGAAAAGGGCTGTTTCCATGCAGAAGAAAATAGCGACAAAAAGAAATTCTATGCATTAATTGAATTTCCTTATCCATCAGGACAAGGTCTTCATGTTGGTCATCCACGACCATATACTGCACTTGACGTTGTTTCAAGAAAGAGAAGATTACAGGGATATAATGTACTATATCCAATCGGTTGGGATGCTTTTGGTCTTCCAACAGAAAACTATGCTATTAAGAACCACATTCACCCTGAAATCGTAACAAAAAATAATGTTGCAAGATTTAAAAAGCAAATTCAGTCACTTGGTATTTCTTTTGACTGGAGTCGTGAGATCAATACAACCGATCCTGAATATTATAAATGGACTCAGTGGATTTTCCTACAGCTATTTAAGCATGGTTTAGCTTATAAGAAAGAAATGGCAGTTAACTGGTGTACTTCTTGTAAGTGTGTTCTTGCTAATGAAGAAGTAGTAAATGGCGTTTGTGAGCGTTGTGGCAGTGAAGTTGTAAGAAAAGTTAAGTCACAGTGGATGCTAAAGATTACAGAATATGCCGATAGACTTATTAAGGACCTTGATTTAGTTGATTATCCTGACAGAGTTAAGGCTCAGCAGAAGAACTGGATTGGCAAGTCAACAGGTGCTGAAGTGGATTTCAACACAACTGAGGGCGATAAACTAACAGTTTACACAACAAGATGTGATACACTATTTGGTGCTACATATATGGTTATTTCACCTGAACATCCTTGTATTGAAAAGTGGAATGACAAGATTAAGAATATTGAAGATGTTAAGGCTTATCAGGCAGAGGCTGCTAAGAAGTCTGACTTTGAAAGAACAGAATTAGTTAAGGAAAAAACAGGTGTTATGCTTGATGGTGTTAAGGCTATCAACCCTGTAAATGGTAAGGAAATTCCTATTTTCGTTTCTGACTATGTTCTGGTATCCTACGGTACAGGTGCTATTATGGCTGTTCCTGCTCATGATACTCGTGACTGGGAATTTGCAAAGAAATTTAACCTACCTATTATCGAAGTTGTTAAGGGTGGCGAAGATGTACAGAAAGAAGCATTTACAGACTGTGCAACAGGTGTAATGGTTAATTCTGATTTCTTAACCGGTTTAACAGTAGAGGAAGCTAAGAAAAAGATGATTTCTTGGCTGGAAGAAAACAAAGTAGGTAGAGCAAAAACTAACTATAAACTAAGAGACTGGGTATTCTCTCGTCAGAGATATTGGGGTGAACCAATTCCTATCGTTCATTGTGATAAGTGCGGTTATGTTCCGATTCCTGAAAGTGAACTACCACTAAGGTTACCTATGGTTGATTCATATGAACCAACAGATACAGGTGAATCACCTCTATCTAAGATGACTGATTGGGTAGAAACAACTTGTCCTTGTTGTGGTGGCAAGGCTTATAGAGAAACTGATACAATGCCTCAGTGGGCAGGTTCTTCATGGTACTTCCTAAGATATATGGACCCACACAACAAAGAAGCATTAGCAAGTAAAGAAGCACTTAACTACTGGTCACCTGTTGATTGGTATAACGGTGGTATGGAACATACAACACTTCACTTACTATATAGCCGTTTCTGGCATAAGTTCCTATATGATATTGGTGTAGTACCTACTCCTGAACCATATGCAAAGAGAACAAGCCATGGTATGATTCTTGGTGAAAACGGCGAAAAGATGAGTAAGTCCAGAGGTAATGTTGTTAACCCTGATGATATTGTACAGCAGTATGGTGCTGATACTATGCGTCTATATGAAATGTTCATTGGTGACTTTGAAAAGGCTGCACCTTGGAATGACAAGGGCATTAAGGGTTGTAGAAGATTTGTAGAAAGATACTATAACCTACAAGAAAAGCTAATTGACGGTGATGAAGTTCGTCCTGAACTGGAATGTTCAATTCATAAGACAATCAAGAAAGTATCCGAAGATATTGAAAATATTAAGTTCAATACTGCAATTGCATCATTAATGGCACTTATGAATGACATTAATGCAGTTGGTTCAATCAATAAGAAAGAATATGCAATTTTCTCAATTCTATTAAATCCGTTTGCTCCTCATGTAACAGAAGAAATTTGGTCAACTTGTAATTTAGGTGACGGTATGGTTGTTGATCAGCCTTGGCCTGAATATGATGAAAGCAAGTGCAAAGCAAATGAAATTGAAATTGCTGTTCAGGTTAATGGCAAGATTAAGACTAAGCTTATGATTCCTGCAGAAGCAGAACAGGCTGAAGTTATTGCCCTTGCAAAGGCTGAAGAAAATGTAAAGAAGTCAGTTGAAGGTATGAATATTATTAAGGAAATTTATGTTAAGGGAAGACTTGTTAACATAGTTGTTAAGCCTTAAAATACAATTTTCAACAAAAATTTATATTTTACTTGACAATCTTTAGGTTTTTGTAGTATAATCATTTATGCAATTAAGCAAAATTACCCATGCCAAGTGGCAGATGGGAGGGAAATATACAATGGCAGAAGTTAGATTAAAAGACAATGAATCTCTTGAAAGTGCACTAAGAAGATTTAAGAAGCAGTGTGCTAGAGCTGGCGTTATTGCTGAAGTTCGTAAGAGAGAAGCTTACGAGAAGCCTTCCGTTAAGCGTAAAAAGAAATCTGAAGCAGCTCGTAAGAGAAAGTATAAGTAATATGCTTATAAAAAACGGACAGTAATATTTTACTGTCCGTATTTTGTTATCCAGAAAGGTTTTTACTATGAAGAAAATTTTAGTAATGCTAGGTCCAAATCTAAATATGGTTGGCACAAGAGAAAAAAATATTTACGGTGAAGAAAATGCCGATACTATAAATCAAGATATTAAGTCATTTGCAAAGAATGCAGGTTTCGAATGTGATATTTTTCAGTCAAATCATGAGGGTGACTTAATTGATAAAATTCATAGCACTTTAGGTGTATATGATGGTGTTGTGCTAAATGCCGGTGCTTTAACTCATTATAGCTACGCATTAAGAGATGCTATTGCCTCTGTGACTGCTGTACCGTTTATTGAAGTTCATATGTCCAATGTACATAAAAGAGAAGAATTTCGCCATAAGTCAGTTATCTCAGCAGTATGTGCCGGAGTAATTTGTGGCTTTGGTAAAGACAGCTACAGACTTGGTATTGAAGCATTAAAAGGATTGATTTAATTGGATATTTATAAGAATAGAATTAATAATATCAAATCAAAAATTACAGATGGTGCATTCTTAGTAACAAATGATAAGAATATTTATTACTTTACAGGACTTTGGGACAGTAATGGATATTTGCTTATCACTAAAGAAAATGCCTATCTTTTTGTTGACTTTCGTTATGGTGAAGTGGCTGAGAAAACTGTAAATTCAGCGAATGTTATTGTTTTTAATAAACTTTTTGATGAACTTAACAATGTTCTAAAAAATGATAATGTTACTAAACTTTATGTTGAAACAAATGTACTGACTATGGAACAGTACAAAACATATAGCGATAAGCTAAATGTTACTTTGTCAGAAGAAAATACTCTTGACAAAATTATTCTTGACCTAAGAATTGTTAAAGATAGTTATGAACTACAGTTAATGCAAAAGGCTCAAGATATTACAGAAGAAGCTTTTAACAAAATTGTACCACTAATAAAAGTAGGTACAACTGAAAGAACTTTATCTGTAGAATTGGAATATCAAATGAAATTATTAGGTGCAGAAAGTGTATCTTTTGATTTAATCACCATTACAGGCAAGAAAACTTCTTTACCTCATGGTGTGCCTAGTAATGATATGATCAAAAATGGTGACTTTGTTACTTTTGATATTGGTGCAACATATAAGGGTTATCATAGTGATATGACAAGAACCGTTGCAGTAGGCAGTGTTACCGATAAAATGAAAGAAGTTTATAACATTGTGCTAGATGCCCACAAAATGGCAATGGCAAGTGTTAAGCCCGGTATGAAGTGTTCTGATATTGACAAGATTGCTCGTGACTATATTTATTCTAAAGGCTATGAAGGCTGTTTTGGTCATGCAACAGGTCATGGAGTAGGTCTTGATATTCACGAATACCCAACAGTAAGCCCAAGATGTGATACTATCCTAAAAGAAGGTATGATTGTTACTATTGAACCGGGTATATACATAAAAGATAATTTTGGTGTTAGAATAGAAGATACCGTAATTGTTACAGAGAATGGTTACAAAAGTTTTGTGTCCCTCCCAAAAGAATTAACAATTCTGTAAAAAGAGGTTGCTTTTTATTCCATTTGTATGTATAATATTAATGATAAATTGTGCGAGTAGTCGCATTTTATAAAATTTAAGGAGGATTACCAATGATTTCAGCAGGTGATTTTAGAAATGGTGTTACTTTTGAACTTGACGGACAGGTAGTTCAGGTTATTGAATTCCAGCATGTTAAGCCAGGTAAAGGTGCAGCATTCGTTAGAACAAAGTATAAAAATGTTATTACAGGTGCAGTAGTTGAAAAGTCTTTCAACCCAAATGATAAGTACCCAACAGCATTTATCGAAAGAAAAGATATGGAATATAGCTACGAAGACGGTGGTCTATATTACTTTATGGATACAGAAACATGGGAACAGATTCCTATTAGTGCTGACATCCTAGGCGACTCATTTAAGTTCGTTAAGGAAAATATGGTATGTAAGATTCTTTCTTACAAGGGCAATGTATTCGGTGTTGAACCACCTAACTTTGTTGAACTAAAGGTTACAAAGACTGATCCCGGTTTCAAGGGCGATACAGCTACAAATGCTACTAAGCCTGCTACACTTGAAACAGGTGCAGAAATTAAAGTACCACTATTCATTGACGAAGGCGAAGTTATCCAGATCGATACAAGAACTGGCGAATATATGGGTAGAGCATAATGAACCTATCAGCAAGAATTTCCTATATTAAGGGATTAGCAGAAGGTCTAAACCTAGACGAAAACAAGGACGAAGTAAAGGTTCTTAATGAAATTATTGATTTCCTTGGTCAGTTAGCTGACGAAGTAGAAGAACTTGAAGAATGTTATGATGAATCAGTTGATATTGTTGATACACTTAACGACGATTTATCAATGCTTGAAGATGTAGTCTATGGTGACGATGATGAAGACCTAGATAAGTTCTCTTGTTCAACAGGTTGCAAGGGCTGTTGTACTTCACAGGATAATGATTCTTCTGATGAAGCTGATGTACCTATGTACGAAGTAACTTGTCCTCAGTGCAACAAGAAAATTGCAGTTTCAGAAAATCAACTTCTAACAGGCGAAGTTGAATGTCCTGATTGTGATGCTGTTCTTGAATTTGATTTAGACGGTATTACTAATAACGAAGAAGAGCAAGATATTAAGTTCTGATTTAACAAATTTACACTCCTGGGATAATATATCTCAGGGGTGTTTTTTTGCTTATTAAGAAAATTAAGAAAAAAAGAAAATTTATGAAGTTCATTGTAGTTTTCATTATCATAGCTATTTTATTAACTATAGCATTTGAAAGTTATATGAAACCACTCCAAGACAAAATCATGGAAAATGAAGCAAGAGGTCTTGTAGAGGAAAGAGTATCTAAAATTGCAGATGATGTTATTTCGAATAGTGACTATGATTATGATAAATTACTGGTAAAAACAGAAAATAAAAACGGTGGGGTAATGTCATTAAGTGTAAATACACCTGCAGTAAATAAAATTCAAAATGAATTTTCAGATGTATTTCAAAATAAAATGGATGACCTTAATACTCAGTATTTTTCAGTACCTTTAGGTGACTTAACTAATCTTACAATGCTTTCCAGCTTAGGTCCTAGGATAAAATTCTCATATGATATGACAGGTTCGGTTGACGTTGAATTAAAAAGTACATTTGAAAGTACAGGTGTAAATCAGACAATACATAGGGTAAATATGATTGTTGATGCTGAGGTTGTTTTTATCAGTCAATCATATATGGAAAATTTGAAAATACGAAATGAATTTGCTATTAGTGAAACTGTTATTGTTGGTGACACACCTGATTATCTCTATCCAAAAGTAAATTAGAAAAATATCTGTTGAAAAAACATATATATTGTGATAAAATAAGATGATACAACAATGGATAGGAGTGTTACTTTGGAGAAAAGTGACTTAAATAACACAAATTTCTTGGAAAATCAAGATTATTATCTTAACTTGATTTCTGAACTTATGAATATCAGAAAAAGAGGAGAAGTACCTCTGGCATATATTCACACATATGGTTGTCAGCAAAATGTTGCTGATAGCGAAAAAATTAAAGGTATGCTTTCAAAGGCAGGTTTTGAATTTGTAGAAGGTCCTGATGATGCTGACTTTATCTTGTTCAACACTTGTGCAGTTAGAGAACATGCTGAGGATAGAGTATTCGGTAATGTTGGTGCATTAAAGAAAATTAAGAGAAAACATCCACAGATTATGATTGCAGTATGTGGTTGTATGATGGAACAAAAGCATATTGCTGAACGAATGTACAATAGCTTTCCATTCGTTTCATTGGTTTTCGGTACTCATTCTTTACAGAATTTCCCTGAACTTTATTACAGAGCCTTGTTCTCAGGTAAGAGAGTTTACGAAAGAGATAATGACGATAAGAAGATTTATGAAGGTATTCCAATTAAGAGAGATGGTACTTTCAAGGGTTGGTTGCCTATTATGTATGGTTGTGATAATTTCTGTACATACTGTATTGTACCTTATGTTAGAGGTAGAGAAAGAAGCCGTAAGTCTGTTGATGTTATTTCTGAGGCAAAGGAACTAATCAATTCCGGATACAAAGATATTACTTTATTAGGTCAAAATGTAAATTCCTACGGTAAAGGTCTTGAAGAAGATATTACTTTTGCAAAGTTACTTGGTGAGATTGACAAAATCCCGGGTGACTATTGGTTAAGATTTATGACTAGTCACCCTAAGGATTGTTCAAAGGAACTAATTGATACTATTGCTAGTGGTGAACATATCAGTACTCATCTTCATTTACCGTTCCAAAGTGGTTCTGACAGAATTCTAAAGAAGATGAACAGACATTATGACAGAAAGAAGTATCTAGAAATAATCAACTATGCTAAAGAAAAGATTCCTAATCTTTCTTTGACAAGTGATATTATTGTAGGTTTCCCAGGAGAAACTTACGAAGATTTTAAGGAAACTTTGTCATTAATCAGAGAAGTAGAATTTACTTCACTATTTACTTTTATTTACTCACCAAGAGTAGGTACACCTGCTGCTAAAATGGATGACCCAATTTCTGCTGAGGAAAAGTCAAAGTGGTTTCAAGAACTACTTGCAGTTCAAGAAGAGATTGCTGCAAAGCGTTGCGCCTCAATGGTAGATAAGAAAGAAAAGATTCTTGTTGAAAGTGTAAACAAGAAGAATAACAAACTTCAGTGTAGAAATTCAGGCAATATTATTGTTGAATGTGACGGTGATGAAAACTTAATCGGTACATTCCAAATTGCTGAAATTACTGAAGCTAGAAACTGGATTTTAAAAGGTAAGTTAATATAAAGGAGAATAACAATGGAAGAAAAAATTGTTTCTATGGCAAGAGAAATCGGTAAACTTCTTCAGGAAGAAGAATGTTACGCTAAGATGGAAAGTGAAAGAATTGCATCTGATGCAGATAAAGAACTTCAAGATTTAATCGGTGAATTCAACCTAAAGAGAATTGCCATTAATGAAGAAGGTATGAAGAAAGACAGAGACCAAGAAAAGATTCAGAACTTCAATAACGAAATGCGTGAAATCTACGGCAAGATTATGCAGAATCAGCATATGATTGCTTACAATGAAGCAAAGTCTGAACTAGATAAGATTGTAGGTAGAGTAGCTGCTATTATTACAAACTCAGCTAATGGTGAAGATCCTGAAACAACAGATGTACACCAAGGTTGTAGTGGTGACTGTAGTGGTTGTAGCAGTTGTGGCTAATTAATATCTATTTAGAAAGGAAGTGAGAGTATGGCTGAATTGTCACCAATGATGAAACAATATTTTGAAATTAAAGAAAAGAATAAAGACAGTATTCTGTTCTTTAGACTAGGTGACTTTTATGAGATGTTTTTTGATGATGCAAAACTTGCTTCTCGTGAACTGGATTTAACTCTCACTGGCAGGGATTGTGGTCAAAAAGAGAGAGCTCCTATGTGTGGTGTTCCATTTCATAGTTGCGAAAGCTATATTGCAAGACTTGTCCAAAAAGGCTACAAGGTAGCAATATGTGAACAAACAGAAGACCCTGCAAAAGCTAAAGGACTTGTAAAGAGAGATATTATCAGAGTTATTACACCGGGTACTGTTATTGAATCCGGTATGCTTGATGAAGGTAAAAATAACTTTATTTCATCAGCCTTTATGGCTAACAAAAAGATTGGCTTATCTTTCTGTGATATTTCTACAGGTGAGCTTTTCATTACAGAAATATCCGGTGAAGACTTGCAAGACCAACTACAAGACCAATTAATCAGTTACAATCCAAGAGAAATTTTAATAGGTGGAGAAATTGTTAATTTCAAAACCTTGCCAAACTTTATTAAAGAAAAACTTTCTGCTTCTGTGGAAATGCTGACTGATGATGAATTTGGTTATTCTATTTGTCTTGATGCTATGAAAAATCAGTTTAAAGAAAATGATGTAAATGGTATCAAAGATAAAAAAGAAATGGTTTCTTCTGTTGGTGCTTTGTTAAGTTATCTAAAGGTTACTCAAATTACCGGTTATGAAAGAATCAATACTTTCGAAGTGTATAACGAAAATCAGTATATGAACCTTGACTATAACACAAGGAGAAATCTTGAACTTACCAGAACTATGATGAATAAAGAGAAGAAAGGTTCTCTTATTTGGTTACTGGATAAAACAAAAACTGCAATGGGTAAAAGACTACTTAGATATTGGCTTGAACACCCATTACTTAATATTGGTACAATTCTTAACCGTCAAAGTGCTATTGCTGATTTAGTAGATGATACAGTTCAAAGACTTGAAATTACTGAGTCATTAATCGGTATTTTTGATATTGAAAGATTAATGACAAAGATAGTTTACGGTAATGCCAATGCCAGGGAACTTCGTTCTCTATGTGGTGCATTTGAGAATTTACCACAGATAAAGAATTTAATCAGTAAGTTTGATTCAAGTCTTATGAGAAAGCTAACTGAAGACATAGATCCACTTGAGGATATTCATCAGTTAATTGATATTGCTATTGAAGAAGAACCACCATTTTCTGTTAGAGAAGGTGGACTTATTAAAGAGGGCTATAACGAAGAGCTTGATGCAGTTCGTTCTGATATGAACAACAGTACTTCTTTACTTGCTCAAATTGAACTTGAACAAAAAGAAAAGACAGGTATCCCTAAGCTGAAGGTTGGTTACAATAGAGTATTCGGTTACTATATTGAAGTAACAAATTCCTATAAAGATAAAGTGCCGGAAGAATATATCCGTAAACAGACTTTAACTAACTGTGAACGATATATTACCCAAGAACTAAAAGACCTGGAAGGCAGAATTCTAGGTGCAAAAGACCGTTCATTCGGTATGGAATATGCTATATTTGATGATATTAGAAAAGTAGTAGCAAATAACCTTGATAGGATTGAAAAAACTGCAAAGGCTATTGCAACACTTGATGTACTAACTAGCCTTGCAAATGTTGCAAGTGATAATAACTACACTAGACCGGAAGTTAATCAATCAAGTAAAATTATTTTAAAAGACTCTCGTCATCCGGTAGTAGAAGCACTTCTTTCAGGTGCACCATTTGTTCCTAATGATGTAACACTTAATAACGATAGTAACAGAGTTGCTATTATTACAGGTCCTAATATGGCAGGTAAATCTACATATATGCGACAAGTAGCACTAATTGTACTAATGGCTCAAATGGGTTCATTTGTACCTGCAAGTTATGCAGAGATTGGCGTTGTTGATAGTATCTTTACAAGAGTAGGTGCATCCGATGACTTAGCATCAGGTCAATCGACATTTATGGTTGAAATGAATGAAGTAGCAAACATTGTAAAGAAAGCTACTAAAAATTCTTTGCTTATTCTTGATGAAATCGGTAGAGGTACAAGTACCTATGACGGTATGAGTATTGCTAGAGCAGTTCTTGAATTTGTTGCTGATAAGAAAAAACTAGGTGCTAAGGCACTATTTGCAACACATTATCACGAACTGACTGTTATGGAAAATCTCCTTGATGGAGTTAAAAACTACAACATAGCAGTTAAAAAGCGTGGTGACGATATTACCTTCTTGCGTAGAATTATCCCCGGTGGTGCTGATGACAGTTATGGTATAGAAGTTGCTAAACTTGCAGGACTACCTGATTGGATTATTAAAAGAGCAAAAGAAATATTAAAAGAACTTACTTCCGGTAAGACTGATGATAAGGAAACATTTGCTAATATATCACCTCATAGTAGTGAAGATGATATGCAATTAAATCTCCTAGATACTGCAAGTAATGCAGTAACCGATAAATTAAAATCTGTTGATGTAAATACACTTACACCGATAGAAGCTATGAATTTACTATATGAACTAAAAAATATGATTTAAAAGGTGGTGGACGCTATGGGTAGAATAAATGTACTTGATAAACATACGGCAGAACTTATTGCTGCCGGTGAAGTTGTAGAGCGTCCTTCATCTGTTGTAAAAGAATTACTTGAGAATTCTATAGATGCAGGGGCTACTCAAATTACAGTTGAAATTATGCATGGTGGCATTGATTATCTTCGTATTACAGATAACGGTTGTGGTATCCTTAAAGAAGATGTACGCAATGCTTTTAAGCGAAATGCTACTAGTAAAATCTCAGTTGACAGTGACCTTGAAAAGATAGGTACACTTGGTTTTAGAGGTGAAGCCTTAGCATCGATTTCATCAGTTTCAAAGGTTCAACTTATAACAAAAGCTAAAGAAGAAAATATAGGTTCAGCTTATGAAATTGATGGTGGGGAAGAAATTTCTTTTGATGATGCCGGTTGTCCTGATGGTACAACTTTTATTATGAGAAATCTTTTCTACAATGTACCGGCTAGATATAAATTCCTTAAAAAGGATGTTGCCGAAGGTAATGCAGTTGCAAGTGTAATTGACAAGATTGCTTTGTCACATCCTGAAATTGCAATTACTTTTATTAGGGATAACAAGAGAGTTCTAAAAACTGCCGGTGACGGTAAATTAATGTCATCAATATATGCAGTTTATGGCAGAGATTTTGCATCAACACTTATACCTGTTGACTATGAACTTAACGGTATGAAGTTAACCGGTTATATCAGCAGACCTACAAATGGTCGAGCAAATAGAAATATGCAAAACACATTTATTAATGGCCGTTTTGTAAAGTCAAGGACAATTTCTGTTGCACTAGAAGAAGCCTGTAAAGGCTCAATTATGATTGGTAAGTTTCCTTCTTGTGTTCTTAATTTACAGATTAGTCCTGAAGCAGTTGATGTAAATGTTCATCCGTCTAAAATTGAAGTAAGATTTATTAATGAAAGACCTGTTTTTGATACAGTTTATCATGGTGTTAAGTCAGCTTTGCTTCGTGGAGACAGTAGAAAGGAAGCAGTACTAAATCACAACAATACTGTAAATATAAAGCCTCTAAATCCTTTTAATTTGGCAAATAAGGTTATTAATAAAGAATCACCTAAATCGGTTCAAAAAGCATCTGAAAAGCCAAGAGAAAAAAGTATTTTTGATGAACTTGATTTACCGATAAAAACTGTAAAATATAATAAGGTAAATAAAGTTTCCGACAGTTCTTCTGTTCAAAAGAAGTATATGGAATTTCTGGAGAATAACAAGAAACTATCAGAAAACAATCAAACTACAAACAATACTGTATGTAATAATATAGATAATAATGTAATAAATAATGTTTCAACTGAAAGTAAGATTGAAACAAAAATGGATGAAGTAAAAGAAGATACTTCATTAAATCAAGAAGTACAAAAGGTTAATCCTTTTGAAGAACTTGAACTAGAGAAAATTACTACGGAAGAAAAGAAAAGTGATGTTGATGTTGTGTTACCAACAGAAAGACAAACTAATTCTTCTTCCGAAAATATTGAAATCAAAACACTAATTGACGAAGACAAGCGAAGTTTTAGGTTTATCGGTGAAGCAATGAATACATATATCATTGTAGAAACTGATAACAATAAACTTGTTTTAATAGATAAACACGCAGCTCATGAAAGAATAATTTTTGAAAAGCTAAAGCGTGAAAAAGGAACAGGTTCTGTTCAACTATTGTTAATTCCAATTACAGTTACACTTGAAAAGAATGAATATACTGTAGCAATTGAACATTTAGATATGTTCAAGAATGTTGGATTTGATGTAGAGGACTTTGGTAATGGTGCTTTGATTGTGAGAAGTGCGCCATCATACCTAAGAAATGATGATATTGAAGATACTATTATTGAAATTTGTGGTTACATAGCTGAAAACAGAAAGAATGTTATGAGTGAACATATGGAATGGATTTATCACAATATTTCATGCCGTTCAGCAATAAAAGCAGGTGACAGTAGTACTGCTAAGGAACTGATAGATATTGCGAAAACAGTTTTTTCTGATGACAGTATAAGATATTGTCCTCATGGCAGACCTGTATGTATTGAACTTTCTAAATATGAAATTGAAAAACAATTTGGAAGGGCATAACTAAATGGATAAGATAAAAATTATTTCAATAATTGGACCTACTGCTTCCGGCAAAACAAGCCTTTCTATTGCAGTTGCAAAGAAATATAATGGCGAAATAGTTTCTGCTGATTCAATGCAAATCTACAAAGATATGGATATTGGAACAGCTAAACCTACTTTGGAAGAAATGGATGGAATAAAGCATTATATGATGGACTTTCTTCCACCATCAACTAACTATTCAGTAGCAGATTATGTAAGAGATGCAAATAGTGCAATTAAAGAAATTTTAGATAAAAATAAACTGCCAATACTTGTTGGTGGTACAGGTCTTTATGTTGATTCATTACTTAATAATGTTCAGTTTACTGAGCAAAAGGTTGATGAACAGTTAAGAAATAAATTGAATTCTAAGAGTGATGAAGAATTACTTCTAGAACTTGAAAAGGTAGATAAAGAGTCTTATGATAAACTATCAAAAGAAATCAACCATAAGCGAATTGCAAGAGCATTAGAAGTATATTATCTTACAGGCAAACCTAAGTCACAAGTTGATAAAGAGGCAATGATGGTTGAATCACCATATAAACCGATAAAAATAGGATTATATGCAGAGGATAGACAGTTCCTTTATGATAGAATTAATCAAAGAGTTGACATAATGGTTCAACAAGGTGTTTTAGAAGAAGCTAAAAACCTTATGAACAGTAACCTTAGTTTGACTGCTCAAAAAGCCATTGGTTATAAAGAATTTTTCCCTTATTTAAATGGTGAAGATACTTTAAAAAATTGTGTTGAAACATTAAAAATGAACACAAGAAGATATGCAAAAAGACAGTTAACTTGGTTTAAAAGAGATAAAAACATTAAATGGTTTGATATATGTAAACTTAACAGTGAAGAATTAATAAAGAATGTTTTTGAATATATAGATGAGGCAAAAAATGATTAATAAAAAGACAAAAAGAATTATTATTAGTGCAATATGTATTTTTATAATTATATATGTTATTTATGTTTTCATTAGTTCTGTATTTGACCTTAACGGTGTAGATACCGAAGTAGCAACACAGATTACTGCAACTGACTCACTTTATAAAGATGCAATTATTGTTAGAGATGAAAAGTTAGTGAAAAACAGTACAGACGGTATTATTTCTTTCTCTTGTGATGACGGTGACAAAGTTGCAAAGAATGAAAAGGTAGCTGATATTTACAGTTCAGAAGATGATGTACTAAATAACAACAAACTTGAAGATATTAATAGTGAAATCACTAGACTTAAGAAGTTAAGTTCTATTGCATCTAACGGTGATGTTGGTATTGATACTGTTAATAGTCAGATTAATAATTCTATTACAGAACTAAATTCCCGTATTGCTGATAAGAACTTTCTTGACAGTGAAAATTATGTTGATGATATTACATATTTAATTACAGAAAGAATGTTAGTAGCAGGTAAGAATGTTGACATTTCAAGCCGATTAAACGATTTAAAGTCACAGAAACAGGAACTACAGAACACATCTAATAAAGCAGTAGGTTCTGTAAAGGCTTCACAAGCCGGTTGTTTTGTTTCTTCTGCTGATGGTTATGAGTCAATTTATAAGTATAAAAATGCAAAGTCAATGACGATTACAAAGTACAATAAATTACTTAAACAAAAACCTAAGAAAGTGTCAAGTGATACAATCGGTAAACTTGTTACTAGAGTAAATTGGTATGTAATCTGTCCAATTTCTAAGGAAGAGGCTTTAACATTAAAGTCAACTAACTACGATTCAATTACAGTAAATATGCCTTATGCTTCAACAAGTACAATCCCTGCATCTATTGAATCTATCAACCAAGATAAAAAGGGTGGAGACAGTATTCTTGTTTTGAAGTGTAATTATATGAATTCAGAACTGGCTTCCGTTAGAAAAGAAAATGTAGAAATTTGTCTAAAAACTTATGAAGGTATAAGAGTTAATAAGGATGCTCTTCATACTGATTATGTTACAAAGATTACAGAAGATAGTAAGGGTAACCAGAAAACTACTAAGAAGAAAGTTCAGGGTGTATATGTACTATACGGCAATGAACTTCAGTTCAAACAAGTAAATATTATTTATTCTGGTTCAGATTTTGTTATTTGTGATCCTTCTTCAGATAATACAAACTTGTATAATGGAGAAACGATTTCTTTATATGATAATATTGTAGTAAAGGGGAATGACTTAAAAGATGGAAAGATCATTAACTGATATTAAGTATAATTATGATTTTATCAATGAGAAAATTGCAGAGGCTGCTATGAAAGCCGGAAAAACAAGGGAAGATATTACTTTTCTTTCAGCAACAAAAACTGTTGAACCTGAGTATATCAACTATGCAATTTCTCTGGGACTTTCCTATATTGGAGAAAATAAGGTTCAGGAACTACTTTCAAAGTATGATCAGTACAACCTTGAAAATTGTTCATTGCAGTTTATTGGACACTTACAGAGCAACAAGGTAAGACAGATTGTCGGTAAGGTTGATTTAATTCAGTCAATCGACTCAATGAAACTTGCTAAAGAAGTTTCTAAGTGTTCTTTAAAGAATAACATTACTTCTGATATTTTAGTTGAAGTAAATATCGGAAAAGAAGAAAACAAATCCGGTGTTATGCCGGAAATGCTTGAGGAGTTAGTGGAAGAAATTAGCACTTTACCTGCTGTAAATGTTAAAGGATTAATGACTATTCCACCTATTTGTGAAAAAAAAGACGAAATTCGTAGATATTTTGAAAAAATGAATAGATTATTCCTTGACATATCATCAAAAAAATTAGATAATGTTTCTATGGACATTTTGTCTATGGGTATGTCTAGTGACTATTACGAAGCAATATTAGAAGGTGCCAATATGGTAAGAATCGGTTCTGCTTTGTTTGGAAATAGGATATATAAATAATTTGGAGGTTCAGATATGGCTGGTTTTGTAGATAAGATTAAGAGAATGTGGGATTCACCAGATGATGAATATGAGTATGATGACTACTCATATGAGGATAACAACAAGGATTCATATGATGATGAAGATCCTTACGAAGAACAAAGAGAACATCAGCGAGAAGTAAGAAGATCTGAAAGATCAGAAAGAAGAAGATATACTTCTGACTCATATACAGATAGTGACAGTGGCAACAAGGTTGTTAACATTAATGCAAGTACAAAAATTCAGGTTATTCTATTTAAGCCTGAGCGTTTTGGTGACGAAACAAGAGGTATTGCAGATGAAATCAACAAGAATCGCACTGTAGTACTTAATCTTGAAGACACTAATAAGGATATGTCAAGAAGAATTATTGACTTTCTAAGTGGTGTTACATATGCTAAAAAGGGTAAGATTAAGAAAATCGCCAATGCTACATTTATCATTATGCCTGAAAATGTGGATTTCACCGGTGATGATTTACTTGGTGAACTAGAAAATAACGGAGTTATTTTTTAATTGAGTAAAAATATAGATGAAAAGGATATTCTGATTTCCAGAATAAGTGACCTTTATTATCTTTCTATGGAAAGGAACAAACCTGAGTTTACTTCTTTCCTTAATGAAAGTGAAATTTCAATTTGTATTGAAGCATTAAAGGACTTTGGTATTACTGATTACTATTTCTTTGGTGGCTATGAAAACAGCCAAAGGAAGGTTCTTGGATTTTTCGCTAAGGAAGAGGAATATCCAATATCAATTATTGAATATAAATATAGAAAGCAAGATAAATTAACACATAGACAGTTTCTTGGTACAATTCTTTCTACCGGACTTAACAGAAATGTTATAGGTGACATTGTTTGTATGGAAGGTAAAACTTATGTTTTTGTGTTAGAAAATCAAGCAGACTATATTTTATCTCAAATAAATAGAATTGCTAAAGTTGGAGTAAAGTCAAAAATAGTTACACTTGATAACTTTGATTATACACCAACATTTAAGTATCATGACTATACAGTTGCTTCTCTTAGACTGGATGCAGTTGTTGCTGCTATAACCGGTCTTAGCAGAGAAAAGGTAAGGACACTTATGCTTTCGGGTAATGTGTTTAAGAACTATATAGAAGATACAAATATAAGCGACAAAGTATCACAAGACGACATTATTTCTATACGAAAGTATGGTAAATTTATTCTTGATGATATTAATGGCTTAACTAAAAAAGGCAGACAAAAAATTAAAATAAAACAATATATATAGGGGAGATATAAAGATGCTAACTATTGATGAAATCAAGGATGTCAAGTTTAGAACTAACAGAGGTGGTTCTTTCTATAAGGCTGAAGATGTTGATTCTTTTATTGATGATGTTATAGAAACATTTGAACAGAAAAATAACGAAAAGGCTGAACTTGTACACAAGATGGATATTCTTGCTACAAGAATTGAACAGTACCGTTCTGATGAAGAAACAGTTCGTAACGCTCTATTATCAGCTCAGAAAGTTGCTGACTCTACACTTAAGGAAGCTAACGAACAGTCTGAAATTGCTGTAAAGAATGCTGAGAAAAAGGCTGATGAACTTATTGCACAAGCACAGGCAGAAGTAAAGAAAGAAAAAGACTCCCTAGTTGCTTTACAGAAACTTGCTAATGAAATGAGAACAGAACTACTAATGAAAGTTAAGAGTTGCATTGATATTGTTGATGCACTACCAACTGATAATGTTGTTGCTGAAATTCAGGAAAAGCTATCTAAGGATTTTCCTACACCTGCAGTAGCAGAAGAAGTTGTTGAACCAAAGGCTGAGCCTGTTAAGGTTGCTGAACCTCCGGTAGAAGTTGAAAAAAAAGAACCTGCTGAAGAAATAAAGGAAGAAAAGAAAACTGACCCGGCTCTTGAAGGCACTACTAAGTTTGGTGTTTTAAAGTTTGGTAGTAATTATGATGTAGAAGAATAATTAAAATATAAATTGGAGAGAAGTAGAATGTCACAGGATTACAATAAGACTTTAAATCTTCCTAAGACTGACTTCCCTATGAGAGCAGGACTTCCAAAGAGTGAACCTGTAACTCTAAAGGGTTGGGAAGATAACAAGATTTATGACAAGTTAATGAAGAAAAATGATGGTAAGCCATTATTCGTATTGCATGATGGTCCTCCATATGCAAATGGTGATATCCATCTAGGTCATGCTTTAAACAAGATTCTTAAGGACTTTATTGTTCGTCAAAAGAATATGGCCGGTTTCAAAGCACCATATGTTCCTGGTTGGGATACTCATGGCCTTCCAACAGAACTAAAGGCCAGACAAAAGGCCGGTGTTGGTAACTCAGCAGAAATCTCTATTGTTGAACTTCGTAAAATGTGTGAAGAATTCGTTACAGGTTATATTAATGACCAGCGTACACAGTTTAAGAGATTAGGTGTTATCGGCGAATGGGATAACCCATATATTACACTAAAGCATGAATTTGAAGCAGAACAGATTAGAGTATTTGCTGATATGGCTACAAAGGGCTATATCTATAAGGGACTAAAGCCTGTATATTGGTGTCCTGAATGTAAAACAGCTCTAGCTGAAGCTGAAATCGAATATGCTGAAGATCCTTGTCATTCTATTTATGTTAAATTCAATGTAACTGATGATAAGGGTGTATTCTCAAACTTGGGAATTGACCCATCAAAGGTTAAGTTTGTTATTTGGACAACTACAACATGGACATTACCTGCTAATGTTGCTATTTGTGTTGGTCCTAGATATGAATATTCTATCATCAAAACAGGTGATGAATATCTTGTAATGGCTACTGAACTTTATAAGAATGCAATGGAAGTTGCTGAAGTTACAGATTATGAAGTAGTAGCTACAGTAAAGGGTAGTGAACTTGAATACATCATGACTGCTCATCCATTCCTAGACAGAGAGTCTCTTGTTATTGTCGGTGACCATGTTACACTTGAAAGTGGTACAGGTTGTGTTCATACTGCTCCTGGTCATGGTGTTGATGACTTTAATGTATGTCAGAACTATCCTGAAATTCCTACAATTTGTCCTGTTGACTCTAACGGTGTTCTTACTGAAGAAGCAGGTCAGTTTGCAGGTTTAACAACTGATGAAGCTAATAAGAAGATTGCTATGTTCCTTGATGAACAAGGCTCTCTATTCGCACTAAAGAAGATTATCCACCAGTATCCTCACTGTTGGAGATGTAAGACACCTATCCTATTTAGAGCTACTGACCAGTGGTTCTGTTCTGTTGATGACTTTAAGGATGAAGCTGTTGAAGCTATTAATAATGTTAAGTGGATTCCTTCATGGGGTCGTGACAGAATTACAAATATGGTTAGAGAAAGAAAAGACTGGTGTATTTCTCGTCAGAGAAAATGGGGTGTGCCTATTCCAATCTTCTTCTGTAAAGAATGTGGCGAAGCTCATATTGATAAGGACGCTATGTATGCAGTAGCTGACCTATTTGAAAAAGAAGGTTCTAATGCTTGGTATAATCATACTGCTGCTGAAATTCTACCTGCAGGTACAAAGTGTAAGAAGTGTGGTTGTACTGAATTTGATAAAGAAAAAGACATTATGGATGTTTGGTTCGATAGTGGTTCTTCTCATGCTGCTGTTGTTAGAAAGAGAGATAACCTGCAGTTCCCTGCAGACCTATATCTAGAAGGTAATGACCAGTACAGAGGTTGGTTCCAGTCTTCACTTCTAACTTCTGTTGCGACAAATGGTGTTGCACCTTATAAGGCAGTTCTTACTCATGGTATGATTCTTGATGAAGAAAAGAGAAAGATGAGTAAGTCCCTTGGTAACGGTATCAGCCCTCAAGATGTTATTAAGCAGTACGGTGCTGATGTACTAAGACTTTGGGTTGCTTCTACCGACTATCAGTCTGATGTTCATATTTCAAATGATATTCTAAAGCAGATTTCTGAATCATACAGAAAGATTAGAAATACTGCAAGATATATCCTAGGTAATATTTCTGACTTTAACCCTGACGAAAATTCTGTTGCTATTGATGAACTACTACCAATGGATAAGTGGGCACTTGTTAAGCTAAATGAACTTATTAACAAGGTAGCAAATGCTTATGATAACTATGAATTCCATCAGGTTTATCATTCAGTAAGAAACTTCTGTGTTGTTGATATGTCTAACTTCTACCTAGATGTACTTAAGGACAGACTATACACAGAAAAGAAAGAAAGTCATTCAAGAAGAGCTGCTCAGACAACTATCTATATCATTCTTGATTCATTAACAAGAATGATTGCTCCTATCCTAGCTTATACTTCTGATGAAATCTGGAAGTATATTCCACATAGAGCATCTGATGATGGTGAATGTGTAATGTTTAACGAAATGCCAAAGCCTGTTGAAATTAATGTTTCAGATGACTTTATGGCTAAGTGGGACAAGATTCACGATTTAAGAGATGATGTTAAGAAAGCTCTTGAAGAAGCAGTTAAGGAAAAGAAACTTAAGAAGTCACTTGATGCTAAGATTATTCTTAATGCCAGTGGTGATGAACTTGAATTTATCAAGTCTGTAGAACCTGAACTAAAGAATGTATTTATTGTTTCCGGCGTAGAAGTAGTAGATAATGGTTCAGATACTAAGATTGATGTTGAACTAGCTGATGGTGAAAAGTGCGAAAGATGTTGGGAACATTCAGTTACTGTTGGTGCTGATCCTGTACATCCAACTCTTTGCCAGAGATGTGTAAATGTTCTTAAATAATAAATAACTAATTACGGTGCACATTCTGTTGTGGTGTGCACCGTTTTTATTAATGAGGTGAAAAGTTGGTAGCGTTATCTCTTGCTATAGCCGGTTTAGTTGTTGTTATAGACCAGGTTATTAAATATTTTGTAGCTATGTATTTACCACAAGCCGGTGTTGTTACTGCAATTCCACATTTATTAGATTTAAATTATGTTGAAAATCGTGGTGTTGCATTTGGTATGTTTGAAAATATGAGGTGGATTTTTGTTGCTCTAACTTCAGTTATTATTGTAATCCTACTTTATATAATCATTTTCAAAAAGATTAAGTCTAAAATGTTTTTAATATCATCAGCATTGATTATTGGTGGTGGTATAGGCAATTTAATTGATAGAGTCCTTTATGGATATGTAATAGACTATTTGCAACTTTCTTTTTTTAGTCCGGTATGCAACTTTGCCGATTATGCAGTTACGGTTGGTACAGTACTGCTTGTAATTTATCTACTATTTATGTCTGATAGTTCTAAGAAGGAGAATAAGGTTGAACATTCTTAATTACATTATTGAAAATGAAAATCAAGAAGTTAGAGTTGATAAGTTTCTTTCTGATACTATAGAAGATATGTCTAGGTCATCAGTTGCATCAATTATTGAAGATGGTGGACTGTTGGTTAATGATAAATTACAAAACAAAAAGTATAATCTTAAAATCGGTGATAAAGTCCAATTTACTGTTCCTGACCCTGTAGAGTATACTGTTGAGGCAGAAGAAATACCACTTGATATTGTTTATGAAGATAGTGATTTGTTGGTAGTAAATAAACCTAAGGGTATGGTTGTTCATCCTGCACCCGGAAACTATACAGGTACTTTAGTAAATGCACTGCTTTATCACTGTAAAGATTCCTTATCAGGTATCAATGGTGTATTAAGACCCGGTATTGTCCATAGAATAGATAAAAATACAAGTGGACTTTTGATTGTAGCAAAGAATGATTTTGCTCATAATAAACTTGCTGAACAAATTAAGGAACATAGCTTTAAGCGTGAATACCAAGCCATTGTTTATGGCAATGTTAAAGAAAATGGTACAGTAGATGCACCTATTGGCAGAAGTAAAAAAGATAGAAAGAAAATGTGTATTACCTATGAAAATTCTAAGAATGCAGTAACTCATTATGAAGTTATACAGAGTTATGGCAATTTTACTCATATTAAATGTATCTTAGAAACAGGCAGAACACATCAGATTAGGGTTCATATGGCTTCAATCGGTCATCCGGTAGCAGGTGATGATGTATATGGACCTAAGAAAGTTATTACAAAGCTAAAGGGTCAATGCCTACACGCTAAGGTTATTGGATTTGTTCATCCAAGAACAGAAGAGTATATGGAGTTTAATTCAGAACTTCCGGTATACTTTAGAAAATTTTTGCAAGAAATTCAACAATAAATTGTGATATTTTTTGTAAAAACACTTGCACAATACAAATTATTGTGTTATTATATATAGGCATTTGGAATCTGTCGTTATACGATAGGAGTCAAATCGAGGTCATTGACCGAAAATTTGAAGCGGGTATTCCTCTGCTACATAGGCAAGAATATCTGAAATTACAGGAGGAAATAAAATGGACGCATTAAAAACTATTGCAGCAGCTTCAATGAAAGAATCTTTCCCAGAATTCAATGTTGGTGATACAGTAAAGGTATCAGTTAACATTCGTGAAGGTGAAAGAGAAAGAATCCAGATGTTCGAAGGAACTGTTATCGCTAAGAAGGGTAGTGGCGTTGCTGAAACTTTCACAGTAAGAAGAGTTTCTTACGGTGTTGGTATCGAAAGAGTATTCCCAGTACACTCACCAAACGTTGTTGACGTTAAGGTTGTTAGATACGGTAAGGTTCGTAGAAGTAAGCTATATTACCTAAGAGATAGAGTAGGTAAGGCTGCTAAGGTTAAGGAACAAATCAAAAAGTAATTAAAGGGGACTTCACGTCCCTTTTTTTACTATCTAAACGAAATTAGACGAAGAGAGATATAATGGATAATAATTATACAATTAAGACAAAATCAGCACCTAATTGGATATATGATTGGACTAAGTCAATTATTTCAGTAATTTTTGTTGTTCTGATTATTCTTACTTTCTTTTTTAGAATTGTAAATGTAGACGGAACATCAATGTACAGTACTCTTTATGATGGTGATAAACTATTTGTTTCAAGTTTTCTATATACACCTACTGATGGTGATATTGTTATTATCAGCCATGGTCAGTATTTAGATGAACCTATTGTTAAGAGAGTTATTGCAACTGAAGGCCAAACTCTAAAAATTGACTTTGACAAAGAAAAGGTTTATGTTGACGGTAAAGAACTTAATGAACCTTATGTATCATCAGAATTAATACCCGGTGATGCTAAGATTCCTGAGGTTATACCTGAAGGTAAAATCTTTGTAATGGGTGACAACAGATATGTTTCTAAAGATAGTAGATATGTTGAAGTAGGATTAATTAATGTGAAAGATGTTATTGGTAAAGCTCAGTTTACATTATTCCCATTCAACCATGCAAAATACTTATACTAATAGGTGATACTATGCAAAGCAGAAAAAAAGAAAAGTATTTTGACAAGTCTAAGAAACAGCCGAAAACAAAAGTTAATAATAAAGAAGATTACATAGTAGTCAACAATAACCCTACAGTTGGATTTTTCTATTACTTAGCAAGAGCAATTATAATGGCTGTTGTTGTGATTATCATTATTCTTACTTTCTTCTTAAGAATTGTAAATGTTGATGGCAGATCAATGATGAATACACTTATTGATAATGATAAGGTAATTGTTACTAATTTTATGTACACACCTAAGGATAACGACATTGTTGTAATCAGCCATGCTAAGGAATATGATAAGCCTATTATTAAGAGAGTAATTGCAACTGGAGGACAAAGTCTTAAAATTGATTTTGAAAATCAGAAGGTCTATGTTGATGGCACATTAATTGATGAACCTTATGTTAGCTCTGAACTAAAAGAAGGTAATACAGAAATTCCATCAGTAATACCTAAAGGCAAAGTATTTGTAATGGGTGATAACAGACTTGATTCACTTGATAGTCGTTACTCAGAAATCGGACTTATTGATGAAGAGAATATTATTGGTAAAGCACAGTTTGTAATTCTTCCAATTACTAGAATTCAATATTTATACTAATATAAGCACCTTTTCCTTTGAAAAGGTGTATTTTTTTAAGAAATTTAAAATAATACTTGATTTTTTTCTTAATTCAAGTTATAATTAGTAGCGTTGTGGAGAGTTGTCCGAGATGGCCGAAGGAGCACGATTGGAAATCGTGTAAACCATTAAAGTGGTTTCGAGGGTTCGAATCCCTTGCTCTCCGCCAAGAAATATATCAGAAACCCAGTATTTATCGCACTTTTAGCCGTTTTGGTTATGGTGCGATATTTACTTTTGTGGCTAAGAATTTTGTATGCAAAATTTGATTTTCCTAGAGGGTTTTTCAAGACTTTCCTAAAGAGTGTTTTCTAACATTTAAAATATTTGTTACAACAATATATAAAATTACATAATTAATAGAGGAATTGCCAATAATTGAAGTTGAAATATAGCATAATATAGACTTAAATAATCATAAAAGGTAAATGCTATACACGACTAGGCATAGTGTAAACTAATTAAGTGAGAATATCGTAATTAATATTATAATTATTGGTATAATAAGAATAATACGCAAAATTAGGCTGTACTTAACCTGTTATTTACCCTTTTTCAAATATACAAATCGTTATAGAACATTATATGTTTCCTTAAGAAGTCTATAATAGAAAATCATATCTTTAATCAAAGCTGTTAGCAAGTGCTAGCAGCTATTTTTATTCTAATCATTAGTCAAATACAACAGTAATAATAACTATACAATAAAATTATTATTTATATTGACATTTATTTTGTATTGTAGTAGAATAATGTTACATTAAGTGACAAAATTAAACAAACTCTATAATAATACGCATAGGATGTGTATTTATTGTTAAATTGTTATCAGTATTCAATGAGGAGGAAAATATAATGAGTGCTATCTCAAAATATTATACTTTAGGTATGGATGAACTTTCAGAAGCTGTTGTTATATTTAAGAAATGTTGCAATAAGATTAACACTCATCAACTAATAAATAGTAATGCAACTGTGAAATTCGATAAATTACATAGTGACTTCTTGAATACAGCCAATAGCTTATTAGTCAATTATAATAGCATGCAGCTTGATGAGATAGAAAGTATGTGTAAAACATTGATTATTATAAATGCTAAAATACAGAAATTGTTGCTTATAAAAAAATACATTAATAATAACAAAGATAATAAGAAAATTCGTAAACAAGTGGGAAATGAATTACAAAATGTAAATTATATGTTGCCTTCATTTAAAACAGCTCATGATATTTTCTTTGATAATCATTGTTTTCCTATCACTGTAACCTTATTTGTAATCACTTTACTTTCATTTATTTTCAGTACAATTTATTGTGGCTATTATATTTTTGCTCTATTTTTTATAATATTGCTAATTCTACTTATCATAGGTTCACTAATTAAGTTTAAGAAAGAAACTAATTTAGATAGGATTTATCGAAATATTATTTCTAATAAATATTTTGAAAGAATGAAAATGAAAAAAGCAAATAAATCTCTTAATAGTATTGCACATTTAGTTATGAGGTTAAAGGGTTAGATATTAACATTATTGCAAATTCTGTTTTAAAATTGTAATACAATATTAGATAAATTAATATTTGTTTTTATTTTTTTATTATAGGCGAAGTTTTTTATTTCCGTTTAAAAAAGTTATGAAAAATTTTCTTTTAGTGTTATTGGGTACTTGTAATGCACTTGTAGTTTTAAATGAAAACTAAGAACTAACATATAAGATGGGCTTTATTTCTGTTCGGAAGGAATATGATGTAAATACACAGTTTGGAGATGATAAAGAAGATATGAAAATTAAATAATTAATAATGATAACGAGGTGATAGTTTTAGAAATTAGTCAAAGCAGAAAAATATAAATAAAATATCATATTTCGAGGAGTATATGATTAAAAATTAAAACGGAGGTTTAAAATGAAATGTAAATTGCGGAAATGTTTATCTACAATTTCTATCATCCTATGCTTTGCAATGATTTATTTAATTCCAATGAATGTTGTTGCTTTAGTTCAGGATAACAGTAGTCAAAATTCTAACTTAGAATCTAATAGTGCCGACTTTAGTAATGTTAAAAGTGAAACGGACGAAATAGGCGATATTGTCAGTGAAGATAGCGAGCAGAGAACTGAGAATTCTAAAACATTCTTGTTAGATGATGGAACAAAAATGTTTGTTGATTACGGTGAGCCTGTTCATTATAAAAACAGTAAAAATGAATGGGTAGATTATGATAATACCCTTGTTAAGTCTAATGACAATTCAACATACAGTAATAAAGAAAGTGATGTAAATGTATCCCTTTCAAAAAATACAAGTAGTGACAGTTTGGTTTCAGTTGAAAATGACAAACACGAAATTAGTTGGAATTATGATGACGCTAACAAAAGTAACATTGTAGTTCAGAACGGAAAAACTAATGACGATAAAAATGATACTGCTTTAGATAATATTACTTCAAATGCTGAATATAAGAATATTTATAATAATGTTGACTTGCAATGCAATGTTACAACAAAAGGTGTAAAAGAAAATATTGTTCTAAATAGCCCAAATGTAAATAATGAGTATGTTATTTCGTATAATATTGGAAAACTAACTCCTTAATTAAAAGATGATAATACTATTGATTTGTATAATGGAAAGAATATTGTGTATACAATTTCAGCACCATATATGGTAGATGCAAATGAAAAGTATAGTGAGAATATATCTTTAGAAATTTTAAATCATAAAGATGATACTATGCAGGTTAAATTAACAGCTGATAAGGATTTTCTATTATCATCAGATATTAAATATCCTGTAACTATTGATCCGGAAATATCTTCCGGCCAAGCACTTAATACTAGTTATTCATATATAGGATATGGTACATCATCTCCAAAGTATAACCCACCATATACTTTATCATCTTCTGAATATATTAGATGGGTTATAAATAAATTACCTACGCTTACTTCTTCTCAAAAAGTAATTAAGGCTACATATTCATATTCTATTGAAAAAATTATAGGTGATGTATCAGAAAGTAATCCTTTTATTATTAAGCTACATAATTATAAAAGTACTTCACCTTATTATGATAGTATAGTAATAGATTATTCAGCAATAGCTGATTCAAGTAATGATGTATCTTTTGATATTACTTCATTAGTAAATTCATGGGCTACCGGTGAAAGTACAAATAATGGCTTTATTCTGGAAGCTAAAGATAGTGCAAAAACAAGAACCGTAAATCTATCAATCGGTGATAAAACTCATCATAAGCCAATGTTTACAATGGTTTATAAAGACTTTACAGGTAAAGAAGAAAGTTTATCATATCATACTGTTTCTGCCGGTAGTAAAGCTGATGTAAATATTAATGATTATCTTGGAAATTTAGTAGTAAATCAGAACTTTTACGAAAGCAAAGCAGCTAGAATGCCACTTTCACTTTCAGCAACATATAATAGTTTTGATTATGATAAATGTTATCAAGATTCAATGATTGGTTATGGTTGGAATTTTTCTTTTAATCAATACATTGAACCAATTACAGATACTAACTTAAATACTGGTGATAATCCATATCAATATGTATATATCGAGTCAGATAGAAGAAAACATTATCTTAGAGGTGAAGGCAATGCACCAACTGAATGGGAAGATGATGAAGATTTAGGTTTAAAATTAACTAAGACAAGTAGTGGATATATCCTTGAAAAAGATTCAGAAAAGCTTTATTTCCAGTCTAGCAATGGTAAAGGTGTTTTATATAAAATCACCGAATTAGATAATGAGAAAAATCATATTGTTTATGGTCGAAATAGTAGTGATGGATATATAAACTATATTTATGATTCTACAAATCAAACACAAGCTACTTTTACAACAACCACTATTAACAGTAAGAAGTATATAACAACTATTAATCTTCCTAATTCAAGAAAGGTTAATTTATCATATACACAGTCAAATGGAAAAGTACTGTTGACTAAAGTTAAATTACCTGATAACAGTTGTTCAAATTATACTTATGATAATCTAGGTAGATTAATTTCAGTAAAATATACAAAAGAAGACGGTTCACAAGTAAAAACAGGTTCTTCATATTCATTAACTTATAATACTGCTAATAAAGTTACTAATATTACTGAAAGAAGTTCAGAGAATAAAATAGGTAATTATCTAAACTTTGAATACAAAGCTGATAATACAACTAAAGTTACAGATAGAAACGGTTCATCAGAAACATATACTTTTGATACTGATGGAACAAAAGTTTCAACAATGAATGCAAATGGTTATATTTCAAATAGTCAAAGTTCCGACCTTACTGTTACTAAAAGTAAAGATAACTTTATTAAGAATTATCTTGATGAAACATCTGACTTTTCCGGTATTAAAAACAATGATGGCTATTACTATAGCGAAAGTTCAAATCCTGATAATAAGTATAGTTTAGATACCGATACAAAATACTTTGGTACAAATGCTATTAAAATCTATAACAAAGATAAACAAGACAAGGACAGTGTGATTTATCACAATATTAGTCAAAAATCATTGTTAGGTAAGTACGTTACATTCTCTGCATATGTTAAGGCTTCTTGCGAAAATAACGGTACAGGCAAATTAAATCTGGCTATTCAGTATAAGGACAATTCAGAAGAAAAAACTATTGATGGTTTTGCAGTAAGTGATGAGATTAATTGGAAAAGAATTAGTGTAACTGCAAAGCTTCCATCGACAGCAACTGATGTAAAGGTTCTTTTAAAGTCAAACGGTAAGAATTATACTACATGGTTTGATTGTTTACAGTTAGAAGAAGGCGAAACTGTAAATGATTATAATGCATTGAAAAACAGTGATTTCACTAATGCAAATAATTGGTTTGATAATAGTAACAATAAATTTGCATTTACATATGGCAGACCATACATTTTTGGTGCACCTTTATATGTGAAAATGAATAGTGATGAAAATGATACTACCGATTCAACTACAGAAAATGCAACCGGTACTACTGTTAAGGAAACCACACAATCTGTTCAATCTACTACTGTAGTTAGTGAACATGATGTGGTTGACACTACAGATGCATACGGAAATGTAGTAAAATCAGTAGAAGGTGTATATAACAGAGTATATGAAGTATATAGTGATACTGATAATTCAGAAAATTCCGGTAATGATAGTGATTCAGAAGATACTACAAGTGAAGAAAATACTGATAAGACAAATTATTTAGCTAATAAGTATATATATCAAAGAGTAAATGTAAATGCTAAGAATGTTTCATTTGTATTAACAGGACAAGCACAAGGTATTTCTGTTCCTTTATCAAATGAAAATAGAACTTTTGGTATAGCACTTAATGTTTATTATCAAGGAGAAGATACTCCTGAAAGTCATTATCAATCATTTAATTCTAATACAACCTCTGTACAGTCAGTATCATTGTCAGTTACACCTGAAAATAGTGAAAAGCTCGTACAATGTGTTGACTATGCATTTGTTTATGGTTATAATAGTAATACAATGATACCAAGTAATGCCATGTTAAAAGTTATGGTATCACCTGAAACTACTTCAACTGATAGTGCATCTTCTTCTAGTGGGGATGATAATACCCAAGGTACAACAAGTGCAAGTAGTGAAGTTGAATATGGCGATATGCTTTCTGAAGAATTAGACACTTCAAAATCATATATTAAGTCAGAGTCAACATATGATTCAAAAGGTAACTATGTAACAGAAGAAACTGATGAAAACGGTAATACTACAAAATATACATATGATGCTAACGGAAACAAGTCTTCCATAACTAATGGTAATAATGTAGAAACATCATATACATATGATTCTTCTGATAATGCCACTTCTATTACAACAGGTGGTGCAAGCAATAAGTATGATTATGACTATCAAGGTAATGTTGAGTCAATATCACATAATAACTTTTCTTTTAAGTTTAATTACAATGAATACAACAAACTCTTATCAACATATGTTGGCGATTCACAGATAGTTTCCAATACATATAGTCCATATAACGGAAATTTATTGAAAGTATCATATGCAAACGGTAGTGTAATATCATATACATATGATGAGTACAATAATGTTACAAATATTAAGTGTAATGACAATACTATCGCTAAGTATACTTATAACAAAAACGGTCAAATTTCTGTTTGTGATGACTCCGAAAGTGGAGAAACAACTTATTATTACTATGATTGTAACGGAAACTTAGAGAGTCAGTTTATACTTGGTAAAGACAGCACCCTTGCAAATAGTGTTACAACCGATGAAAACGGTAATACTGTAGAAAAAACAGAAATCGGAAATAACACGAGAACAATAACAAGTGGTACTGATAGTGACGGTAAATCATTTGTTGATTATAACGGACTAAAAACAACAGAAGAAAAAGACGAATTTGGTAGAGTTACATCTGTCTTAACTAAATCAAAGCATTCACTAAATGTTGTTAATAAGTATATTGGTGATGAAAACTTTGATGATGAAGATAATGTTAATGCTAATTCTACTGATACCTTATCATCAAGGAATATAAATAAACAAAGAGTGTTATTTGATGGTCGAGTTGTATCAAAATATGAGTATGAATATGATAACAACGGTAATATTACTTCTATTAAAAAAGATGGTAAAGAAGCACATAGATACAAGTATGATAAAAAGAATCAGCTAACTGAGGAATATGACTATGTAAATAACTACTATATAAATTATTCTTTAGATGGTAATGGTAATATTCATTCTGTTAATACACAAGCACTTGATTCGGATAAACATCCTACCGGTAGCGTTCATGGTAATGTATATTATTATGAAGATAAACAATGGTGCGACAAATTAACTAGAGTCAATAATATCGGTTATATTACTTATGATGAAATCGGTAATCCATTGAATTATCGTGACGGTATGTCATTTACGTGGAGAAACGGTAGATGGCTTTCAACAACAACATTAAATGATGATACAAAGGTAACTTACCGTTACAATGCCAACGGAATGAGAACTCAGAAAAAAGTAGGTTCAAAAGTAACTGACTATTATTATGATAGTAATAATAATCTAATTGCTCAAAAGACCGACAATGCAACACTTTTCTTCTACTATGATACTGAGAATAGCCCTGTAGCTTTATCTTACAATGGAAAAATGTTCTACTATGTAAAGAACTTGCAAGGAGATATAGTAAAAATCCTTGACGAAGATGGAAATGAAAAAGCCAATTATGTTTATAACGCATGGGGTAATATTCTGTCACAGTCTAATGATGAATTATCTTCAATTAATCCACTTCGTTATCGTGGTTATGTATATGATGAAGATACTGCAATGTACTATCTTCAAACTAGATATTATGATCCGTTTACAGGTAGATTTATTAATGCTGATAATACTGTATTCATTGGTTCATCAGGTACTGCAATTGGCGATAATATTTTTACCTATTGCGAAAATGATCCTGTAAACAATGTAGATTATACTGGTCAATGGTTTTATTCATTAAAAAAATATTATGATTACAATTTTAAGAAATATATGATTATTTCGCCAATTCTTTGGTATAATTTTTTAGAAAGTTATGAAAAATTATGTAAAAGAAATAAATATAATAAAAATTGTATTGGTAAATATTCTTCCTATATTTATGGTCAAGCAAATTACCCAGTTAGTAATATGAAATATGGTAAAAGTGAAAGTAGAATATCGAATGTGGGTTGTGAATTAGTAGCAATATATAATGCATTAAAAAAAATGAAAAAGTTTATGAATTTCTCTCAAATTATATTAGAGGCAGAAATGAATGATCTTGTTTGGTATAGAGGTAAGTTTGGCACTCATCCAAGAAAGATAGGCAGATTCTTTGATGCACATAAGATTATTTATGTACAGTCAAATAATATTTATGATTTTAAACATGATATGAATAAGTACAAAATTGGAATAATATCTAAATGGAATAATGATTCTTCAACTGGTATCCATACTTTTTTTGTTGTAAAAAAAAGTAAAGACAAGTGTTGGGCATATAATTATACCAATAACGCTAGAGATACAAAAGTTGTAGATCTAACAAAAATTAAATCTTGGAAATTTGTTGTTGGATATTGTTTTACTTGAGGTGATGTAATGAAAAGAAAATATATTTTTATATTATTTGGTGCAGTTGCATTATTTTCATTATTGCTTATTGGTTATATGATGTATAACTCTTATTCTCTACCAATTCAGGGTGAAGAGGTTCGCAAGGAATGGTTATGTACTAATAATAAAATGAAAATTGTAAGTTATTCAAATAAATTTCCATATGATGTTTTTTCTATGAATAAGATTTTTATAGATGGTGAAGAGTATTCTTATGAACCCTGTGATGGTAAGCAGTTTTTAGTCGCTGAGGATTATTATACTGGTGAACCCAAAATAATGGAAGGTCACTGTTCCTCTAACTCTGATGGTAGTATTACATTGCATATTGATAGAGTTTATTCCAAAAAATATAACGATTTAAGGAATAATGATTATGTCTTTTATGAAACTGATGGGTAATCCTAAATATGAAACTATCATGATGGTATGTTTTTTACATTGAAAATGGTAGATGTGTTGTCCACAACTACTCTAGGTGATGGTACAGTGTAATATTTTTCTTCTATTATGACATTTATAATAGACTTGTTAAACCCCATGGTCTAATTATCCATTAGTAACAATCAATTAAATCTCCCTTACTCATTAAAAATTGAGTAGGGGAGATTTTGGAAAAATGTTCTACTATGTAAAGAATTTGCAAGGAGATATAGTAAAAATCCTTGACGAAGGTGGAAATGAAAAAGCTAGTTATGTATATAACGCATGGGGTAATATTCTATCACAGTCAGAAGATGAACTATCTTCAATAAATCCACTTCGTTATCGTGGTTATGTGTATGATGAAGATACCACTCTTTATTATCTCCAAACCAGGTACTATGACCCACAAACAGGTAGGTTTATCAATGCTGATGATACTGCGTATATTGGTGCTACTGGTACAGTTTTAAGTGCAAACATTTTTACCTATTGCGAGAATAATGCGATAATGTTTACGGATTACAATGGTCAGCTATTAAAAGAAGAAAAAGAAGCAGGACGTAAATTCTGGAAAAACTGGGTTGTATCTACATTAAAGAAAAAGAAATGGACATATTCAGCAACATTCTTAGAACATAGTCTACGCGATAAGCCATCAAATCTTTGGTATAATTCTTCAACGGCTCTATCAAAAAAATAAAAAAACAAATGAATTCAAAAATTTAGTTAAAAAAGTGAGGAAAAAACATAAAAATAAATGGGTATCCAATTATACGTGTTCGTTAGTATATAATTCCGGAGATTTGTTAGGGGCGTTTCACAACATCAGTGTAACAGTGAATGAAATGCGGATAAATGGTTGTCGATATTTTCAGTTTTTATTAGAAGATAAGTATGATTTTAAACTAGAGAACTATTCAGGAAATTGGGCAATTAAAGTTGGAAATAATATGGCTTTGGCTGATCAAAATCAAGGTATTATTGTTCCATATAAAATTTATGTTATTGTTTATGCTAAAAGGTGATTATTAATGATTGCAAGAAAGAAGATATTAATAATAATTACATCTATAATATGCGTGTTTGGTTTATTGACAACAATTATTTTTTTGAGAAAGTATAATTCGCCGCAATTTGTCATAACTGAAATAAATCAAACGCTGAAACTATCTATTCCTTATAATGACATCACGTTTTTCGAAAAGAATGGCGGTGGCTTTCATGGTGACGGAGACATAATAGTGATACTCACTTTAAGTAATGAAGAAAATAAAAAATTTCAAAACAATTTAGATGACAGGTGGATGAAGTTAGAGCAAAAAAGCGAAATTTACAACTACTTATGGAGTTCGGAAACTACACCCGGAGAAAAGGCGTTTGGAGGTATGTTAAACAAGAGATTATCTCCTGCAACTGACACGGTATTCATTCTCTGTGACTATCCCAATAATAAAACAAATGAAGAAATCAATTTCAATGATATTTTTGATTTTTATTATGTTGGGTATTCTTATGAAAAAGGTGAGATTTATATTCAAAAGACAAATATATGAGTTTGATTTTAATTACCTTATATAGAATCAAAGTTATTTTTATCGCAAGTGTTTGACTTATAAAAATCTGTAATAAAAGAAGAGTTGACAGTATTATCTACTACAGCTTTATCTTCTATGTCTTAACAATAACTACTCTTTTATGATAGGCTGAATTTAGGTGATTAAAAGACAAAACAAGTTTGTATTAAAATAGAGGGTAATATACAAGCTCCGTTACCGTGGTTATGTATATGATACCGACACAGGACTTTACTATCTCCAGTCCCGCTACTACGATCCACAAACAGGTAGATTTATCAATGCTGATGATACAGCATATGTAGATACAAATTCCGGTACTACATTAAGCACAAATATGTTCGCTTATTGTGAAAATAATCATATTAATAATGTTGATTATACTGGCCAATGGTATCATAATCTGAGTTCTTATTACAAAGCTCATAAGAAAATGTATGAGGGCTATCCTGATGCATGGCAAGCATTTTGTACAAGATATAATAAACTTAAAAAAAGATATAAAGACAATCGGTCTGCTTTAGGTAGATTTAGTGGGTATATCTATGGACAAAAAACAAGAAAGTTAAAAATTTAAAATACGGATCTAATAATGCTACGGTTGCAGGTGTAGGTTGTGAACTTATTGCGATCTATAACACTTTAAAGCGTTTAGGAAAATTTCAATATTTCTATCAAGTTCTGCTTGAGGCTGAAATGAATGATATGGATATGTTTGGTGGGCTTTGGGGTACAAATCCGTTAGGTATTGCAGGATATTTTGATTTTCATAAGATAAAAAGAGACATGTACCAAGGAGAGTCAACTTTTGATCGTTTTATAAAGTCAATTAAAAAAGCAAAAATTGCTATTATTTCACTTTGGAACGATCATTTTTATAATGGTATTCATACTTATTGCATTGAGTATGATAAAAAATCCAAAAAGTACAAAGCATATAACAAAGATGTTAATAGTACTTATAAAACAAAAATCAATATTAAGTCTTTTGCTAAAAAAGAAAAAAGCAATTTTATAATTGGTTTTACATTTTGACGAGGTAAATATGAAGCGTTTAAAAACATCAACTAAAGTTATTATTTTTGGCTCTGCTTTTTTAATTTTATTAACAGTATTTTTTAGTTTTTTAAATTATAATATGCATACATATTTAGATAGTGGTGAAGAATATAAACAAAATTGGTATTGTAAGGAATATAATTTTTCATTTTCAAGTTACGGCAAAAATTTTCCTGAAGTTAGAGGAGATCAATGTAAAAATGCAACTATTAACAATCATAAGGTAGATGTTATGGTTGAGTACGATTGCTTTTATATAGGAAAATATTATACAGTTGCAGAAAATGGTAAAAAATATACTGATTTTAAAAGTTATGCTTCTGCATCTTCTTATGATTACTCATGGGGAAAACTAACTGTTAAAATAGATAAAGTTGAGAATAAGAAATACAACTACCTCAAAGGGAAAACCTTGATTTTTAAGAAAAACAAATAGAGCTATTTAAATGATTCTATTCATTAAAAAAATCTTTAATGTAAGATAATAGTAGTAATTATCTAATTGCTGATATTATGATTCCAAGAACAGTCCGGTGGCAATGACTTATAACGGTAAGATGTTCTATTATGTAAAGAACTTGCAAGGTGACATAGTAAAGATTCTTGATGAAGACGGTCAAGAAAAAGCTGATTATGTTTATAATGCTTGGGGAGATATTATATCTCAATCAGATGATGAATTAGCTTCTATAAACCCTCTTCGTTATCGTGGTTATGTGTATGATGAAGATACTGCAACGTGTTATCTTCAAAGTAGATATTATGACCCAACTACAGGTAGATTTATCAATGCCGATGATACTGCATATGTAGATACAAACTCCGGCACTCCTCTAAGCACAAATATGTTCGCTTATTGTGAGAATAATCCTGTTAATAAAGTCGATCCAAATGGATATTGGTCGATCACAATTACTCGTGGAATGGTAGCCGGATTTATAGATTTAATAATAAGCATAATACCAGGGGTAAATTTAGTTGGTAAAGTTTTTTCTCCTTTATAACTTTTGGTAAAACATTATAGTAAGAAAGCTTTAAAGAAAGCAATTCGTTCACCTATAAGGAGATTTCTTAAAGTTTTTGTTAAAGTTATTGGTAAGGTATCAGGTGCTTTAAGCAAAAGAGGTGGTATATTAAGAACATTCGGTATTATGTTGTCGAGTTGGAAAATAGCAAAACATATTACGGCATTTCTTGCAAATGCAGCCTTTAATAAATTTATAAATTTTGTAGTAAACAATATAGATATTGTTCTATCAAGAGGTGGTTTAATTTCAGGATTTTTAGACATTCTAGTAGGAGATAAAAAACTTAATAATAAGATATGTACTATAAAATTATGGTGAATTAAAATGAAAATAAAAATACAGTCTAAAATTGGAAAATATGCACGACCTTTAAACATACGCTTTAATGGAGAGAATAAAATATTATCCACCTATAATGATGTTGTTGTATTTAATTGTGAAAAAGCAGGAGAATATCACTTTTCAGTTGAACAAATAAATGATGAAAATATGAGTGTTATTTCTCAGATGTTTTTAACCATTTTAATGTGTTTTAGAGTTTTAATATCTTTGTATAATTTAGAATCTTTTAATTTTTTAGATTATAGCGATATAAAACCATATTCTATAAGAAAAAACTACATAATAAAAATAAAATCAGATACTAATATTAATTTAAAATACAAAGATACTTCTTTTTCAAGTAGCAATAATGAGTTTTCCATACCTTATATTGAAGTGAATAATATTTGTGTACAAGATGAAAAAACACTATTGGATTGTTCTACTGAGAAAATAAGAAAAAGCAAAAATTGTCTTACAATTACACTTTCAATAATCGTCCTTGTATGCTTTTTTGGTATAAGTACAGTATTTTATTTTGCATTATTATCAAAAAATATTGTGCCGATTTGTATGTGTTCTGCTATTTTATTGTTTTCTATTATAGTCTATGTTGTTTCCTTACGGAAAATAAAGGTAAGCTATAATATAATTATAAGTAAGTTAAATTTGAAAAAAACCACAAAATAAATGATGTATGTATATTTGTCTGTATGAATGTCATTAGGTTTAGATAGGAGCGTTTATTATGAAAAAATTATTTTCAACATTACTTTTTGTTGTTTTAGTTATTGGTGTTGTTAACTTGTGTGGTTGTAAGTCAGAGGATAAAGATACTAAACAATATCCTTTTGCTACAGTAAAAGAAGCAGCTGTTTATTCAGCAAAACAACCAGAAAAAATGAGTACATTTATATTCAGAGATATTAGCAAAATAAATCATCTTATGCCTCAATACACAACTATAAACATTGATAAATCAGAGTTTTGTAATGTGTATAATTATGAAAATGGCAAATTATATGTTTTCTATGACGACAATCAAGAAATTAATTTTGCTGTAGCTTCCGAGAAAAAGCTTAATAAAGATGATTTTAGCAATATCATTGTCGATGAAACTACTTTGGATGATATAAAAAACATTGATTCTGCTACCAAACTGAATTTTATTAATTATCCTGCTTTTGATGAATATTATTCAATTCATTTAACTAATGAAGATATATTATTTATAAATTATAAGAAGATTAATAATAAATTAATTGTATCTTCTATGAATATGAAATATTCTAACTATGTGAGCAAATTAGATAAAGAAAATTTGCTTACATAAGTACGGTTGTTTGGTTATTTAAAAATAATGTCATTAAATGACACAATGTATTATTACATCAAAAATTTACAAGGTGATATAACAAAGATAGTAAATCACCAAGGCAAAGTAATGGTAGAATATACATATGATGTAGGGGGAAATATCCTAAAAGAAAAATCTAATGTTAACCCATCATATGCAACAGTTAAAGAGTTCAATCCATTCCGATATAGAGGATGTGTGTATGTTACAGATACAGGTCTGTACTATCTCCAAAGTAGATAATATGACCCAACTATAGGTAGATTTATCAATGCTGATGATACTGCTTTTATCAGTTCTTCAGGTACTGTTTTAAGTTGTAATATTTTTGTGTATTGTGAGAATAATCCAATAAACTTATATGATTATACAGGTAATTGTAGTTATTTGGATGGTGGGATAATTAAAACATGCCATAAAAGTAATAAATACAATAGGGATAATGCAGTAAAGTACGCTGAGAAATGGAGTGATGATTATAATATGCAGTTTCCTAAATTTCAAAAAGGTGATTTGCTTTATTTTGATGGTAATGGTGATGTAATCTATACGCACGCTTCGATAATTAGTTCAATAATTAAAGTAAAGGACAAAAAAATAATTTGTTATGCAGCTCATACTGTAAACAATTTCAATAAAAAATTATTAAGTAATAAGGATAAAAAGAATCCTAAAAAATAAAGGCAAAAGAAATAGTACTGTCTGTATATTACAATTGAAATGAGTGGTCTAGAATGATGGTGAAATGGAAAACAGTAATAAAGTATGGGATTTTAATTGCTATTTTGTTATTGCTGGGTTTGAATTTATACAAAACATATTCTTTTGATGCTGAAGAAGAATATTTAAAGCTAAAACTAAATTTTGTTATGGAAAATGCTTATGATACATATGGTGAAAGGTTAAATGAGGAGTACACTGGATTTATATCAAAAGATGATTTCAAAAGTTTGGATTATCGAGATGATAGAGAAAGCGTAAAAAGAGAAACAAATAGTTGTTATATATCTGACATTAAAATAACTGACAATAAAGCGGAAGCTGAATTTAGATATCATTATACATCTTATGATAAAAATGATCAATTAGTGTCTAGTAGTGGCACTTGGTATGAACCGATACCAATATTTGTTGAGTTAGAGAAGAAATCAGGGCAATGGAAAGTTACGAGTGTGACAGAAGAAATTTTTCCTGATGAGTCAAAATAAATGATGTATGTGTATTCTTAAATCAACTGTGCAAATGGAATGAGAACTCAGAAAAAAGTGGGAACAAAGGTAACTGACTATTATTATGATAGTAATAATAACCTAATTGTTGAAAAGACTGACAGTGCAACACTTTTCTTCTATTATGATACTGAGAATAGTCCTGTAGCTTTATCCTACAACGGAAAAATGTTCTACTATGTAAAGAACTTGCTAGGTGATATAGTAAAGATTCTTGATAAAGACGGTATTAGCTATGCAAGTTATGTATATGATTCTTGGGGTAATATTCTTGAAGAGAAAGGCGAACCAATATTAAGGAGACTAAATCCACTTCGTTATCGTGGTTATGTATATGATGAAGATACCACTCTTTATTATCTTCAAACTAGATATTATGACCCAACAACAGGTAGATTTATTAATGCTGATGATACTGCTTTTATTGGTTCTTCTGGTACGGCTATTGGTGATAATATTTATACATATTGCGAAAATGATCCAGTTAATAAAAGTGATGCTGATGGAACATGTTACTTTGATTTTAAAGATAATATAAAACATTTTAATAGTGAATATAGGTTGGATTTTTATAAAGATTGGAGAAAAAAAGAGAGAAAATACAATAGAAAGTTTGCAGTAAATTATGCTAGAAAATGGGCTTATTTGCGTAATAATCAATACCCTTGGTTTATAAGAGGAGATTGTACTAATTTTGTGTCACAATGTTTACATGCAGGTGGGATATTGATGAATGATGATTGGTTCTATCTTTATTCTGCTAGAAATAAAAAATGGAAGCATTCTAACTATTGGTCTGTAGCAAGTCAAAATATGGCATATTTTTATCGTTCTAAATACGTCAGAAAACATAAGAGTTTTAATTTACATAAAACAAATATGTCATCTTAAATTAATATTATAAAGAAATATAATATAAAAGTAGGAGATTTGTTATATTTTGATTTTGATGGGGACGGAGTGTATACACATGCCACTATAATTTCATCTGTTAATGCAGAAATTAAGTATTGTGCTCATACAGAAAATAGGAGAGATTATCCTCTTTACAGTGATGATAACAAGAATGCTTCTTTTATGATTTTGATGATGAGGTGATTATATGAAAAATAAGCGAAGTTGTTTACGAAAAGTTATTATTGTTTTATGCGTTATAGCATTTGCATTTATTTGTTATTCAATATTCTTTTGCGTGCTATCATACCAAATTGTAAAAAATATAAATTCAACCAAAAGCTATGATGAGTTTAAATCGTCCCAATATTCACAATATATAAAGGACGAAGAGTATTATAATCAAATGCATTTTAGTGGAGATAGATCTGATACTGATACATCATATTATGGCGTATATGTTGCTATACCCGTGTGGAATGAGGTTGTTGTGTATCATTATTACATCTATGACGTTAGAGATGCTAATGGAAAAATTGTATCAGGTGGAGGTAGCTTATTTGAACCTTGCAGAACTAAAATAACATATAAATATGAAGGTATGAGCCTTGTTGTAGACAAAGCATATGAACAAATAGCTTATGAATAGTAATAATAATCTAATAGCAGATGATAAGCACCTAAAATTTATTAAAAAAATAAAAATGGGAGATTTAATGTATTTTGATAATGGTAATGGTATCATTATTCACGCTACTATTATTAGTAAGGTAAATATAAAAATCTTTTATGCAGTCCATACTAATCCACACAAATATGAAATGTTAAGAGGAACTACTAATAAAAAGATGAAAAATAGATGTGTTTACATATTGAGTATGAGGTGAATATTATGAAAAAGGTATGTTTTATAATTGTTCTTGTTTTTTCTTATTTATTGTCAAATTTTATTACGATGTTCTTTTACTTGAATCCTATTAATATTAAAGGTGAAGTGTATTCTTTAGTAGACGAAATAGAAAATAGTGCGTATAAAAACTATGGTCGATTTGACACTAAATTTAATGGAATAATTTCAAGAGAAGACTTTAGTGAAATGAATTATCGGGATAACGTGAATAATATTGTTAATGAGAAAAATAGTGGAAAAATCAGTAAAGTATTTAAACATAATGGTGTAGCTATTGCTGAGTACAGATATATTTATAGGTCATATGACAACAGAAATAATGTTGTAAACGATTCAAATGGAAGTCATATTATTGAACTTCATAATGATAATGGCAAATGGATTGTTTATAGTGTAACTGTATGTGATACAATTGTTGATGGATATGATTATTATTCTATTTTAAGTTAACAAATAATATATTTTTTGTTAAATTAGTGGTAATTTATATGAATATAGGAGAACTACTGGATTCTTCAATATAACATATTTGCCTATTGAAACCGGAAAGTATTTTTTCAAAATAAAGTAGGTAATTATATGAAAAATAAGCGAAGTTGTTTACGGAAAGTTATTGCAATTCGAGTAATACATATATCAAGAAGAAAACGAAATCTAATGATTGGAAAAATTGGAGATTTAACACTAAAAAATTCAGAGGATATTTGAATTTTTAGTATGGAGGTGTAAAAATGAAAAAATTAGTTAGTATTGTTGTTTCCTTATTATTTCTTACTTTTTCACTAACCGGATGTAATATTCTTGGTAGTGACCTAAAGGCTCTACCTTATTCTTTCTTTGCATCAACTGAAAAAATTACCATTGATACATTAAAAAAGGTAGTTAAAGCATTTGATAACAGAGATAAAGAGATGGTAAAATCACTATTTGCTAAAAATATACTAAAAAAGTATAAAAACTTTGATAAAGAGTTAGATAAGGCTTTCAAGTACTACACAATAAAGTCAGAAAAAGTTGAATATAGTTGGTCTGGTGATTCCGATTCTACTGAAGATGGCATAACCATAACATTTACAGGTGGAGATGTAACTATAAAGAAAGCGAATAAGAGTTTTGATATTTCTATAGAAATATGTTCGAATGATGATAATGATGATTTAAATGTAGGCGTGTGGAATTTGTGCATAGTTGACAACAATTTAGATGAAAGTGAGATTAAAGGAATTTATTCAGATGATGATATTGGTTCTGATATACCAAAATATGGAATTTATGTAGGGCGATAAAAATGAATTGTATTACTAAAATTTAGCTATAGATTAAATTTTCGTAGTGAAATATCTGTCTAATAGAAAAACGGTAGATGGTTGTCAACAACTACTCTAAGTGATGGTATAAAGATAACATACCGTTATAATGCCAACGGAATGAGAGCTCAGAAAAAAGTGGGATCAAAGGTAACTGACTATTATTATGATAGTAATAATAACCTAATTGCTGAAAAGACTGACAATGCAACATATGAAAAATTTGAAATGTATTTGCCATATTGGGTTGTTAGTCAAAGAGTTTATGATTTTCTCATTAAAAGGTATCCTAGAATGAATTTTGAACCGATTTTTTTAAATGAACAGTAGTTTAAAAGATATATTTTAATGATTTCTCTTATCATAAGACCGTAATAGTAGTTCAATTCTGTATATTTATTGCTTGTAGAATTAAGTACAGAATGATAATAATTTGAAGAATTATATATAAAAACAATTTCTCTCGGAGGATAATAATATGATTAAAAAATACTATATTAAAACTATAACCTTGTTATTAATGATACCTTTTATGATGTTCTTATGCGCTTGTAATAATACAACTAATATCGCTGATAGTTCTATTGGACAATTAAATTATAATTATGACAATAAACACATATCATTAACATTAACTGAGGCTGAGAGTAATATAGTCAAAGATATATTTAATAAGAAAGAACTATATAACGATGAACCATCTTGTGGTTTTGATAAAAATATCTCTATTAAGTTTGATAATGACTATTACTGTATTGCTTGTGATTCTTGTGGTATTGTAAAATTTAAAGATAAGTATTTTAATATTTCTAATTCAGAACGCAGTAAAGTAGAGAAAATTTTCAAAAAATACGGAGGAACATTTCCTTGTATATAAGCCAGTTTTTATAATTATAACTGAAGTTATATTAATAGGGGGCATATATGGATCTTATATTTAAAGGCAATCTTTTTGATATCACAAAAAATGATATTAAAAATTACTGTAAAAAGAAATGTGAGTATTATGATACATTGTCTAAAGAGTATTCTCCAAGATACAATGAATTATATTCCAAAGTAACAAGTAACATAGTAAGGAAAGAATATTCTTCAAAAGGCTCTGAAATACATAGAGGTTTTTATTGTCCGAGTCCGGTACAAGATGTTGTTATAGGAAATTGTAAAAGAGGAAGGCTTCTTAAAAATAAAAACAAATTATCATCATATGGATTTGAATATGGTTTTGATGAAAAAGATAGGTTAATATTTGCTAGATGTGATGAGATTGATAATATTGAATTTATCGAATATAAGGATAATTATTCAATAGGATATAGATTTCGTACACCTAAATCTACTAAGCCAGAATTGGACAGTATCAGTGAATGTTTTTACGATGATTTTGGAAGAATTATATTATATCTTTTTGGTTTTTGCCAACTATATAAATTTGGAGAACTAAAGTATGAACAATTCCAATATAATGAATCCGGAATCTATATTGATCATTTTGTTGATTATGTATATGGTATTGTTTCTTATGATAGTTATGTCTTTCAACATAACAAAAATGGTTACTTGTCTTCATTTGATATAGCTAATTTGATTGATAAGGAAAAGGAAAATGATAACGAAAGACATTCTGTAAAACGAAAAAGAAAAGTATAGCAGTTTTATAAACAAAGTTTTTTCTCTATATTCGTTCATTTTAGTTGTTATTCTCACAAATAGAAAGGGTTTTTATGTTTGATATGATTTATGTAGTGGTTTTAATTTTATTAGGCATATTAACTGTACCGTTAATTTTGGATTACTCATATAAGTTCAAATTTGAGATAAGAAATAAATTGTTGAAAACTACTTTATATTTTTTATGGATAATTTGTTTTTTATTTCTTGAAATTGATGATTTAGTTGAGTTATTTACATAAAATATAAGACCATTGCTTACTTTTAATGTATTAATTCATTAATAACAAGTGAAAATTTTAGTAGCTTTGATTGCATTTGTAATATACATAATCATAGTGAACTTCTTTAGAATTAGTAAAAACCAACTCTTTAGATAAAACTAAAAAACAGGAGGTGTTCTCATGAAAATGAGTTGGTTTAAAAAATATTTGAAAGTTTTTTCAATTTTCGTTATATCCTTTTTGTCACTAGTAACTTTAATTATGATTTTTGCTTTCTGTATAGGTGATGTTACAGTAGGTAATTTTATATTATTTATAGGTGTAGAGATTTGTTTAATAGGTATGTTTATAGGACAAATCCATTATTTTTCAACCTTTGCTTATAAAGTTTATTTTGATAATGATAATATTGTGTTTCAATTTAAGAATAAGACCTACACTTATAATAGAAATGATTGTAAGAAAATCTTTACAAATGTAATGATAACTAAATTTACCTTCTATAATAAGAAAATCAGATGTGCAAAAAATGATTACTTTGATGATAATACAGGGCAGTTAAAAGATAAACTGAATAAAGAATTTTTTCCTAATGCTGATATTACAAAAATTTGGGATTGATTATATGAATAAAGTTAATTTTAAAGATATAGAAAAAGTCAAAAAGCTATATCATAAAAAAGGTGTTTATGTAATAACCGGTGAAAAGTATTGGGATGGTGGTTTTGATATAGACACTTCACTAGATGAAAAACTACAATTCTATTCCTATGCCAAGAAGTATAGTGATGTTCTGAAAAATATAATTTATCAGTTTGGTGATAAAGCTATTATCGGAAAGGACATAGGGGAAAAGTCTGACCTTTTTGCACATTGGAAAGATATGAAGTGTTACGATTCATTTAATAATTTAAATGAGCAGTTTAACAAGAAAAGCAATTATGAAATTAACCATAATGATGAAATTATTGACTACATAATCGAAAATAATTTTAGATACTTTTCGTTTATAGATTTCTATTTGCCAAAGTATAATATGATTTTACAGCCAACTTGCCATACTGAAATTTTTATTTATTCCGATAATTATAAAGAAATTATATCTAAAATTGAAACAATTGTTGGTAGTGAAAGTGAACTTAATATTAAATATTTAGAATTTGATTGATTATCACATAATTTTTATAGAAATTCTCTATATCAATATTGATTATATGTTATGATTATTTTATATAATGTACTTTACTTGTTAAATAGGTGTATTTATGATAAAATAATCCTTGATGTCAATTTGAAATGGGGGAGAAACTTTGGGAAGAACTTCAAATATGTTAGCTGAAATGGCTGATATTAATATTAATGCCGGAGTTAAAAAGTCAAATTTACCACTGTTAAAAATGATTATTTTGGGTATGATGGCAGGTGCATTTATTGCATTTGGTGGTGCAGCAAGTAACGTTGTAGTTCATGGTATTGATAATGCCGGTGTTGCAAAGATGTTAGCCGGTGTGATTTTCCCTGTAGGTCTTATGCTTGTTGTGTTTACCGGTAGTGAACTTTTCACCGGTAACTGTTTAATGATAATGGGTGCACTTGATAAGAAAATTAAAGTGTCTAAGATGATTCGTAATCTTGTTATTGTGTATTTCTCAAACCTTGTTGGTGCACTAATAATGGATTTCTTGATTTTCTATTCAGGTCAGTTTGACCTATCAAGTGGTGGCCTGGGTGCTTATACAATTAAGGTTGCAATTGGCAAGACTTCACTTGCTCCATCTACTGCTTTTGTCAGTGGTATTTTGTGTAACATTCTTGTTTGTTTAGCAATCCTAATGTCTAGTGTAGCTAAGGAAGTAATTAGCAAAATCTTTGCTGTATTTTTCCCAATTTGTTTGTTTGTTGTTTGTGGCTTCGAACACTGTGTTGCTAATATGTTCTATTTACCTTCAGGTATTTTAGCAACAACTAACCCACAGTATGTTGCAAAGGCTAAAGAGCTATTTGGTATTACTGCTCAGCAGTGTGAAAATTTAAAGCACTTTGCAGGTACAGACCAATTAATCTATGTTACTTTAGGTAATATTGTTGGTGGTATGTTACTTGTTGGTGCAGTATTCTACTTCGTACATATTAGAAATTGGGATAAGAAAAATTCCTGATTTCTTGTCACTTATTGTCCTATTAGCACAGAGAATTCTCTGTGCTTTTATTTTTATATTAAATTTACATTAATTATCTTTTATATTCATTGACTATAAGTAGAAATTTGTGTATAATTTTAAACGTAAACAGAGGAGTTTTCCTCTGTTTTTTTAGGCGGGTAATAAATAAGGAGGTCGTTATGTCTAAGGTATCTAATTCAATGAATATTATTGAACTTAAAAATGTTGGAAAATCTTTTGATGATGTTGTGGTTGTTGAAGATTTTAATTTGGAAGTAAAGAAAGGTGAGTTTGTTACTTTTCTTGGACCATCAGGTTGTGGTAAAACAACTACACTAAGAATGATTGCAGGTTTTGAAATTCCTACGGAGGGTCAGATCACTTTAAAAGGTGAGGACATAAGTAAACTTCCTCCATATGAAAGACCTATTAATACAGTATTTCAGAGATATGCACTTTTTCCACATCTTAATATATATGATAACATTGCTTTTGGCTTAAAGCTAAAAACTAATGAAGTTACTTACAAGAAAGATAATGGCAAGATTATCACTCGTAAGGAAAAACTTTCTAAAAAAGAAATTGACAAAAAGGTTAAGAGAGCCTTAGAGATAGTTGACCTTGAGGGCTTTGAAAAGCGTTCTGTAGATACTTTGTCAGGTGGTCAACAACAGAGAATTGCTATTGCAAGAGCTATTGTAAATGAACCACAGATTCTTTTACTTGATGAACCTTTAGGTGCATTAGACCTTAAGATGCGTAAAGAAATGCAGATTGAACTTAAAGCAATGCATGAAAGACTTGGTATCACTTTCATATATGTAACCCATGACCAAGAAGAAGCCCTTACAATGTCCGATAAAATTGTTGTTATGTCTGATGGTGTAATTCAGCAGATTGGTACACCGGAAGAAATTTATAATGAACCAAAGAATGCTTTTGTAGCTGACTTTATCGGTGAAAGTAATATTTTTAACGGTAAAGTTACTGATAAGCTACAAGTACAGTTTTGTGACCATACATTTACTTGTGTTGATGACTTCCATATTGGAACTAAGGTTGATGTAGTTGTTAGACCTGAAGATATTGTAATGAAACCTAAGGGTGAGGGTATGATGGATGTTGTAGTTGACTCTGTTGTATTTAAGGGTGTCCATTATGAAATTACAGTTCTTTCAGGTGATAATGAAATTGTTATTAACTCAATTTACAATGCAGTTGTAGGTGACACAATTTCTATTGATATTGATCCTGATAGTATTCATTTGATTGAAAATAACCTTACTACAAACGACTTTAAGGGTATTATTACAAAGCACAATACAGTTGAATTTGCTGATGGTGAATTTGAATGTGACCTTACTCAGCTTTATCCTAATTCAAAGTATGTTGATGATGTACTTGTTGACGAAAAGGGTAATGAAATTGATGTAGTAGGCAAAGAAGTTTCAGTTTCTATCCCTGTATTTGGTTCAATTGAAATGAGTGATGATGCTGATAAGGGTGGAACTACCGGCAATATTATTTCACTTATTTATAAAGGTGACCACTATCAGTATATTGTTAGAACAGAAAACGAATATGACTTCATATTTGATGATGAAGACTTATGGAATGAAAATGACTTTGTCAGTCTGATTATTCCTAAAGAAAATATTTCATTGAAATTAAAGTAATCATCATTTTGGAGGTCGAAAAATGTTTAAGTTTTCTCGTAAACAACTCTGTATTCCTTACGGATTGTTTCTTGTTTTGTTTGTAATTGCACCTTTGCTTGTAATTATTTATTATGCTTTAACTAATGGCGAGGGTCAGTTTACACTTTCTAATTTTACAGATTTCTTTACTGACAGTAACACTATAGGCACTTTGCTTTATAGTATGTTTACTGCTTTAGTTACTACAGTAGTATGCTTATTAATTGCTTATCCTGTAGCATTAATACTTGCGAATTCTAAGCTAAAAAGAAAATCAGTTCTTTTGATGCTTTTTATTATGCCTATGTGGATTAACTTCACATTAAGAATTACTGCATTAAAAGAAATTCTAACTGCAATAGAGGGTAACCTTGCTTGCCATCCTTTTTTAAATACTATAATCGGTATGACATACGACTTCTTACCTTTTATGATTTTACCTTTATATACAACACTTGAAAAAATTGATAAGAAACTTCTTGAAGCATCTAATGACTTAGGTGCTAATAATAGAATTACTTTCTTAAAGGTAACATTACCACTTTCAATGCCTGGAATAATCAGTGGTGTTACTATGGTATTCTTACCTGTAATGACAAACTATGTTGTACTTGATATGCTATACAATAGCACATATATTATGGGTAGCTTAATCGGTAGTTACTTTAATGCATATGATTGGCACAATGGTTCAATGATTTCCATTGTACTTCTGGTTATTATCTTTATTGTAACAATATTTACCAACAGACTTGGTGATGGTGTTGGAGAAAGCAGAGGTGCTTCTCTATGATAAAAAAGATATTTTCAGCAAGTTGGGTATTTCTTGTACTGTTAGCAATTTATTTGCCAATTATTATTTTGGCAATATATAGCTTTACAGATTCCACCACAATCGGTGCTATAAGAGGTTTTTCTCTTCATAATTATGAAACCTTGTTTACTACAAAAGAATTGTTAGAAATGATTGTAGATACATTAGTATTGGCATTAGTTGTTGCTATACTGGCAGTTGTATTAGGCACTAGTGGTGCAATCGGTGCATTTTATTCAAAGAGATTACCGAAAGCATTTATTAGAAATGCTAACCAAATTCCTGTTGTTAATGCAGATGTAGTTACAGGCTTTTCAATTTGTATTTTGCTAATTGTTGCATTTGGTATTGATAAAAGCACATATATTCCACTTGTTATAGGTCAAGTAACTTTATGTGCTCCATTTGTATATCTTTCTGTTGTACCTAAACTTATACAAATGGATAACAACCTTTATGAAGCAGCTCTAGACTTAGGAGCTACACCATCAAAAGCACTATTTAAGGTTGTAATTCCTCAGATTATGCCGGGTATAGTTTCCGGTTTTATGCTTTCAATTACACTTTCACTTGATGATTATTTTGTTACAACATACACAAAACCGGCTACCTTTAATACAATTAGTACCTATGTAGTAAATGCTACAAAAGGAGCTCAAACAAACATAAAAACAGCCTTATGGGCATTATCTACAATTATCTTTGCAATCGTTATTGCAATTGTTTTGATTAATTATTTCAGAACAAACAAAAAGGTAGGTGAAAGTAGATGAAAAAATTAATTTCTATTTTAATTATGCTTTTAATAACTGCATCTATTTTCATTTTACCTATGTCAGTATCTGCAAAAGATAAGGATGTTATTACCCTTAGAATTTCAAATTGCGAAGAATATATTGATGAGGGTAATTGGGACAAAGATGATACCATTGACCTTGACAGTGGTGATATAATCGGTAAAAATTCTATGACTACTGATTTTGAAAATTGGTATTACAAAACCTATGGTAAAAAGGTTAAGGTTGAATATTCAACTTACGGCACAAATGAGGATTTATATAACCAAATTACCCTGGGTGATAATTTTGATTTAGTTTGTCCATCTGATTATATGGGTATGAAAATGATTGATGAAGATATGTTAGTACCTTTATCAAAAGAATTTTTTGATACAAGTAATAAGTATAATTACTATGCAAAAGGTGTATCACCATATATCAAAAACTTAATGGATACAACTAAGATTGATAACAAAAAGTGGAGTGACTATTCAGCCGGTTATATGTGGGGTACAATGGGTTTTGTATATAACCCTGATGTTGTATCAACAGAAGATGCCTCAACATGGAAGATACTTGAAAATAAAAAGTATAGCCGACAAATCACTATTAAAGATAGCGTTAGAGATAGTTATTTTGCAGTTTTAGGTCTTATAAATTCAGATAAAATGTCTACTGATGAATTTAAGAATTCTAAGGACTATAATGAGCAAATAACTAAATTAATGAATGATACCTCACAATCAACAGTTGATAAAGCAGAAGAAAGATTACAGGGTATCAAGGATAATGTTTATTCATTTGAAACTGATAGTGGTAAGTCCGATATGGTGTCAGGTAAAGTAGTTGCCAATTTCCAATGGTCAGGAGATGCAGTATATAGCCTTGACCAAGCAGAAGAAGACAATTGTTACCTTGAATATGCAGTGCCTAAGGAATGTTCAAACCTTTGGTGTGACGGTTGGGTTATGTTAAAGCAAGGTATTAACGGCGATAAAGAAAAGCAACAAGTAGCTGAGTCATTTATTAACTTTGTTTCAAGACCTGATAATGTAATTCGTAATATGTACTATATCGGTTATACAAGTTGCATTTCCGGTGGTGATGACAACAGAATTTTTGAATACATTAATTGGAACTACGGTGCAGAAGATGATGAAGAAACTGTTGATTACCCGGTAGGTTTCTTCTTTACAGGTAATTCCAAGGATAAAGATTATATTGTAAAAACTACAAAAGACCAAACAAAAAGACAACTGTTTACTCAATATCCTACAGAAGATATTTTAAAACGTTGTGCAGTAATGATGTTCTTTAATAGTGATGAAAATAAACGAATGAACCAAATGTGGATTAATGTACGGTGCTTTAATCTAAATTCAATTCCGTCATATGTTTGGTACATTGTTGTTGCAGTAATTATTATAGTTGCAATACTGATAATCATTTATACTAAAGGTCATACTTTTAGAAATAAGAAAATGCAGAAAAAGTATAAAAAGATATAATAATTCTATAATTGCATTATTTGAATTAAGAAAAGTTGTATAATAAAAAGGAAATGTGGCATTAATTTAACGCACTTCCTATTTATTTGGAGGGTTGTCCGAGTGGTCAATGGTGCGATACTCGAAATATCGTGTTTTACGAAAGTAAAGCCTGGAGTTCGAATCTCCAACCCTTCGCCATAAAAAGCCCATTCTAATGGGCTTTTTTCTTTTTTGAGTCATACTTTGGGTCATACTTTTTATTGTTTTCAAGATTTGAATTAAAAAGTGTGACTATTTTTTTGCTAAATTCAGACTGTTTGTCTTTAAGTGTATGCTGATAAATTTGTTGTAAAACTGCAACATCTTCCCATCCACCAATTTCACAAATATACTTATCCGGTATTCCATTTGCGTGACACTCACTAGCAAAGTAGTGACGAAGTTTATGGAATGTTGTGTTTATTTCAACCTCATCCCTTAATTTCTTAAACCATCTTTGAATATCCTTTGGCGTACATCCAAAATACTTCCATTCTCTTAGTTCTTTAATTATTGATGTAGGTAGAGGTACAAACCTTGTACCGGCTTTAGTTTTAGTAGTATGCTTCACAATATATTTGTTTTGACTGTTAATAACCATGGCTTTGTTTATATACACACCAAAGTCTGTTATATCCTCTTTAGTTAATGCGCACACCTCAGACCTTCTGAGACTTCCGGCACTTGCGAGAAGTATAGGAACTCTGATTCTCTCATCTGCCTTAGCAAGTAATCTATTAACCTCAGCAGTTGTAGGTATTATGTATTCCTTCCTTGGTCTCTGTGGTTTAGGCAATGTAGTATGTAACCTTAATTGTGGTCGATACATATTAAGTACTGCAGTAAGTAAACCATAACGAATTCTTACTGTTTTAGGAGAAAAAGAAACTGAAATCTCATTAACTGCTACTTGAATATCATATTGGGTTAATTTTGACAACTTAGTATTCATTAGTTTAGGAAAAGAATTCTTTGATACTGATATATACCCTCTTATTGTTGATGGTGACAAAACGGCAGACTTACTATTGATGTATCTTCTGTAAGCCTCTTTTAATGTCATATCTTCATATGTATCACTATCTTTATTTAGTAGATATTCATTTGCGAGGAACTGAACTTCTTTTCTTGTTGGAGCAGTAAAAGACCTGTAGTGCTTTTTATTGTCACTATCTGTATAATCATACACTCTAACTCTCCATTTACCACTAGGCATTTTCTTAGGCTTTGCCATATATTTACACATCCTTTCTAAAAAGGGTGCAAAAATCCCTTGTAAATTATATTGAAAAATTTACAAGGGTATGATACAATATTACTTGCTATGAATTAGTATCATTGCACCCTGTGTAATGATTATCGTCCTTTGGTGCTACCAATACCGAAGGGCGATTTTTTATTATAAATTAAGTGTTTTTTTATAGTCCACAATCCATTGTGGTTTATAACCGTTGGAATATTGGAATTTATTATTTTTGATTTCGGCTACTTTTACAAAACCGTTTTCATTATCGTAAAAGATAACTTCATCACAAAGTGGAAGTACAGATTCAAGCGACTTAATTCTTTTGTCAAATCTTCGTTTAACATCATCAGAAGGAATGTTGTGACCACCCTTTCTAACTCTGTTAGCAATACGGTTTATACTTTCTTCCATTGAATTAAGACCAACATAGTACATTGTAACATAGTAGCCTTGCTTTCTAGCTTGTTTAATGGTCCGTACAGTTCTATGACCTGCAAGAGTAGTTTCTTGTGTGAAAGAAATATTGTTATCTAGGCAGTAGTCTATTTCTTCTATTGCCTTTTTACCTGCCTTAATGTTATCAAAGTTGTTTTCCTTTGCAATAACATCTGCATCTATAATGTGACCTAGAAGAATATTCTGACCTTCTAGTACACCTCTTAAACTTGACTTGCCTGTACCATCTAAACCGGCTACTAAAAAGCACTGGCTCATTTTATCACCTTGTTTAACTTAGTAATATATCGTTATTAAGTATTGACATAATATGCCAAAATATATTATAATCATACTGAAAGTGAAACAACCACTCTTTACTTTCATATAAGCACTATCTTGTTCCCAGCAAGGTAGTGCTTTTTCTTTTATTAGGGAGTCGCAATTAATATTATAAGTACATCCTTCGCTCTGAATACCCATATAATTCAGCTAATGTTATGCCGTTAAAATAGCAGTACATTTTGTCATTTAGAACACTATAATTATTATCTGAAATATTATATAAATCACATTTTCTTTTATCCAAAGCAACTTTAGCCATAAGGTCGCTAACATTAAAAAAATGTGCATAGTCGGATACCGTGTTTAAATCTAATTCAGTCGCTACTGGAATGGGGCAGAGTAGGTTACGAGCAAAACAATTTGCTTCTCTATCTTCACAAGAACCATCCTCTATATGCTCTAAACAATAGTGTCCTAGTTCATGAGCTAAAGTAAATCTTATAACTGTAATATTTTTACGGTCATTATACAGTATTAATGTTTTTGAAGAAGATGGCTCCTTAATACTAAAGCCATAATCAGAAGATACACATTCACAAAAACTATCAAAGGACATTTCTAAACACATTGCAGTATCTGAATAGGTCTGAATTTTAATTTTTTTAAAATAATTAAGTATTTCAAAAATGTTTGTTATGTGTGAGAATGTTGGTAATTTGTTCAATACTTCATATGCTTTATTTGTTGATCTATGGTAATCAGGTTCAGTCATTAAAAGCCTCCTTAAACACTGCTTTTGCAATGTCTAATAATTGTTTTCGTTGTTCTACTGTCATTTTTCTTGCATTGCGATTTAGAATTTTAAGAGTTTCATCTTCATTGCTATCGTGTTTTTCAATTAAATCGGATTTTTCTATCCCGAAATAATTAGCCAACATTTCTATTTTATCCATTCTAGGCATTTTTTGTCCTGTACACCAACTTGAAAAAGTGGATGTACTTATTCCTAAATCATTAGCTACTTCTATTTGACTCTTTTTAGATATAGTCAAATAGTTATTTAAATTTTGTGAAAAAACCTTTTTTAAATCATTGTCTGACATACACTTACACCTCTCTTATTTATATATTATACACTTAAAGAGTAAAAAATCAATATTTATTTAAAAAAATTTTACTTTAAGTGTTGACAATCTACTTTAAGTGGAATATAATAATGAACGACGGAGGTGATAAAAATGCAAATTTCCTTAAAAGCTGCAAGAGTTAATGCTGAATTATCTCAACAAAAAGTTGCTAATGAAATGGGAATAAGTAAATCTACACTTATCAGTTGGGAAAAAGGAAGAACATCACCTGATGTTCTTCAAACTAAAAAGTTATGTAAGATTTACGGTATGTCTATGGATGATATTTTTTTTGCAAAGCAAATCCACTTTAAGTAGAATATAGGAGGTTAAAATGAACAATTTAACAAAATGGAATTTTGAAAATTCCGAAGTAAGAACACTAACCATTGAGAATGAACCATATTTTGTTGGTAAAGATGTAGCTACTGTTTTAGGTTACAGCAATCCAAGAAAAGCATTGCTTGATCATATAGATGAGGAAGATAAGTTGGATGGGGTAACGATTCGTGACTCCATCGGAAGAGAACAGAAACCGGTTGTTATCAATGAATCCGGTCTTTACAGTCTTATCTTATCAAGTAAGCTACCGACTGCAAAGAAATTTAAGAGATGGGTAACCTCTGAGGTTCTTCCATCTATTCGTAGAAACGGTATGTATGTAACAGATGAATTAATTGCAAATCCTGATTTGGCAATCAAGGCATTTATGGCTCTTAAAGAAGAAAGAGAAAAAACAAAAGCTTTGAATGAAACTGTTGCAGTTCAAACACAACAGATTGCAGAGTTAAAGCCTAAAGCTAGTTACTATGATGTAGTTCTTAATTGTAAGGATTTGATTTCAGTAACAGAGATTGCAAAAGACTATGGTAAGACAGCGCAATGGCTTAACAATATTCTTCATGAGGAGGGTATTCAGTATAAGCAGGGTAATAAGATTTGGTTATTGTATAAGAAGTATGCTGATAAAGGCTATACAAACACCAAAACTCAAACTTTTAATGGTTCTGATGGTAAGGTGCACACCAAAGTACATACCTACTGGACACAGAAAGGTAGATTATTTATCTATGACCTACTAAAGAAACAATGTGTTCTTCCATTAATTGAATTAAGTAATGATAATTGAGGAAAGAGGTGATTTTAATTGATAAAGATAAAGCACAACAATGAAACCTATGTTGAAGAAAGTGATCTATGGATGATTTGCCAATGTATTGACTCTTTAGTTTATTTGCTTAATGAATTAGAAGAAGATTACTTGGCAATTAATCCAGATGATAAAGAACAACATTTTAAGCTTATTTATGATTATCCAAGAACAAGAGCAAAGCTCTTTATAATCTCAAAGTTTGTTCACGATATAGATAATTATTTAAGGGACAATGGAATAACCATCTATGAAGATCAAAAGCCTTCAAATTAAGGTTAATCTGAGTTATAGGACAATCAAGGCACAACATAACTTTGGAAAACCAAAGTATCAGAAAGTAGGTGAAATAAATGCCTAAGCTATTGGCAAGACCGGAAGACAAGTACAAGCACAATATTATATGTAATATTGAAGATTGTCTTAATCGGCAGAACATAAGCAAGAACAAATTACAAGAGCTTCTAGGCTTGTCCAAGCCGACAATTAACAAGTATTACAAGGATCCTTCTTACTTTACATTAGGTCAGCTAATGATGATAGCAAGGCTAGGTAAAGTAACAGTAATGGACCTTGTATCAGATAAAACAACATAAGTTGTGAATGAAAGGAATTTTAAAAGATGGAAGATTTATCAATACTTGCAAGAATAAGTTAGGGTATGACTGACTATGTGAATAACCATCCTGATTCAGCACTACTGAATTAGGCAAAAGAAAGGAAGTGAAAAAAGTGGGAAGTTTCACTATTGCAGTTATCATACTGGCATTTGTACTTTTAGTCCTAGGTGTTATAGGTTGTCTAAACAAGGCACATACTGACAATACCAAGTGGTTACAGAGTAGTTTAGTGCAGTTGATGAACGAACAAAGGCACTTGCTAGAAATGATTAGGGAAAACCAGAATCAGATAGCAAGACTTTTGAGAAGATTAGATGGTGAGTCATTTGACCATCTAAACATTATGGAGGAAAGGAAAAATGAAAGAAAAGATTAAAGCAGTAGGACTTGCAGTAACAATAGTGGTTACTATTGTGATGTCGTTAGTGCTACATATCAATCTACTGTCAAAGTATGGTGGTTTCTTACTTCTTCCATTCTTGTATTTTGGACTTGTGTATATCCTACCACGCATATTGTCTTATATTATGGACGATTTTAAGGTGGCATACAGTAGGGAAAACCTTTGTATCACTAAGGATGATTTCCAAACAAAGTGCTTTGAAGAGGCACTAGGCACAAAACCGGAAGAAGTTGTAACAACTCTAGAGGGCGAAGAAGTATGAACACAAAGTACATTTTTCCGTTGCTATTAATAGCACTTGATGTAGGTGCTGCAATAGTCTATGGAGTAGGTAAAGATTTCAAAATGGCAACATATTGGATTGCGGCTGCAGTTCTTAATATATGTGTGACATTTTAATTTTGGAGGTGAAAGAAAATGAAAAAGATAAATCAAAAAAGGTTCATTAAGCTATCAAGAAGATTTTACACAGAAAAGGACATCAAAAGAGTCATCAACTTTATGAGAGAGCATAATGGTTTTATTTCTTATCTTGACTTTGTAGTTATCTTATCTATGCACAAATTAAATCTTGATAGCACATTGACCTATTTAACACAAATGTTTCAATTAGGTGTTGGCAAAATTGAAACAAGTATAAATGGGAAGTGAGATATTGTGAATGTGCACAAAAGAAAAAGTCACTAAGAAATTGCAGTTTCTTAGTGACCTGAAAGGTGTTCCTATTACGGAACATATTAAAGTAAACTAATTTCATTTTAGAGAAAAATTTCTAAAATGTCAAGTGTATAAGTGAAAGGAATAGTAAAAATGTCAATTAAGATTTCATCATTAGAAGTAGAAAATGTTAAAAGAGTTAAGGCTGTGTCCTTAACTCCTACTGCTGAGGGTTTAACTGTCCTTGGTGGTAGAAACGGTCAAGGCAAAACATCTGTACTGGATAGTATTGCATGGTGTCTTGGCGGTAACAAGTTTATGCCATCATCTCCTAAGAGAGATGGTTCTACAATTCCACCACACCTAAAGATTAAGCTATCTAACGGTATTGTGGTTGAGAGAAGTGGCAAGAATAGTAGCTTAAAGGTCATTGACCCGGAAGGCAACAAAAGTGGACAAACATTGCTGAATGAATTTATCAGTTCCTTTGCTCTTGATTTACCAAAGTTTATGAGTGCATCAGGCAAAGAAAAAGCAGATATTCTGCTACAGATTATTGGTGTTGGTGATGAACTTTATATGCTGGAAAATGAAGAAACCACAACATACAATCAAAGACACGCTATCGGTCAGATAGCAGACCAAAAGAAGAAGTATGCTCTTGAAATGGAAGAGTATGAGGGCGTACCTTCTGAACTTATTTCTCCTTATGACTTAATTAAGCAACAACAAGCAATACTTGTGCAGAACGGTGAGAATCAGAAAAAAAGGGAATATTTAAGTTCATTGGAAAGTCAGAACGAGTCCCTTACTGCCCAAATTGCTACTTTAGAAAGAAATTTAGCAGAATTAAAGGATAAGAGAAGAACTATAATATCTGACATTGAAATTGCAAAAACTTCTGTACAGGGACTTAAAGATAAGTCAACTGCTGAACTTGAAGAAAGTATTGCTAATATTGATAGTATTAACCGTAAGGTTAGAGCAAATCTTGATAAAGCGAAAGCTGAAGAAGATGCCAAGAATTATCAAGACCAGTACAACAGTCTAACACATAAGATTGAAGAAATACGCAAGAGGAAGTATGACCTACTTAACAATGCTAATCTCCCTTTACCGGGTCTATCAGTTGAAGGTAAAGAATTAACTTATAAAGGCTATAAGTGGGACAATATGAGTGGTGCAGAGCAGTTAAAAGTAGCTACTGCTATTATCAGAAAGCTAAATCCTAATTGTGGTTTTGTACTATTAGATAAGCTGGAACAAATGGATGTTGAAACACTGGCAGAATTTAATCAGTGGCTTGAAAGTGAGAACTTACAGGCTATTGCAACCAGAGTGTCAACCGGAGATGAATGTTCCATCATTATTGAGGATGGATATGTTAAGAATACAGAACAAAAGCCTTTTGTAAAAAAGGAATTTAAGAAAGGAGAGTTTTAATCTATGAACATTTCAAGTGGTGTAATTATGTCAGCACAAAAGATTGTAATTTATGGTCCTGAGGGAATTGGTAAGTCAACAATGGCATCTAAGTTTCCTAGTCCTGTTTTTTGCGATACAGAGGGTGGCACAAAAAGACTTAATGTTAGTAGATTTGATAGACCAACTTCAATGGAGATGGTTATTAAACAGATTGAATATGTTAAGCAGAACCCTAATGTATGCAAAACTTTTGTTCTTGATACTGCTGATTGGCTTGAAAAGTTATGTGGTCAATCAGTATGTGCATCTGCAAAGAAGATAGGTATTGAAGACTTTGGCTATGGTAAAGGTTATGTATATCAGTCAGAGGCTTTTGGTAAGATACTTAATCTGTTAGAAGACTTGATTGATATGCATATTAATGTTGTGGTACTTGCTCATGCTACTATGAGAAAGTTTGAACAACCTGATGAAATGGGTGCTTATGATAGATGGGAACTAAAGCTGGATAAAAGAAATGCTTCTTTATTAAAAGAGTGGGCAGATGCAGTATTCTTTGTTAATTATAAGACTTATGTTGAGAAAACAGACAACAACAAGTACAAGGCTACAGGTGGCAAGAGAGTAATGTACACAGAGCATAATCCTTGTTGGGATGCAAAAAACAGATACGGTCTTGATAAGGAAGTACCTTTTGAATACTCTGTGATTTCTCCATTTATCCCTAGTGACAGTACAACAACTACTGTTGTATCAGAACCAAAGCCACAACAAACAGTTGCAAGTGACCCTATTTCTGAACTTGATGACCTTGTAGAAGATGATGTACCGGTTTCACCACCGGTGGAGCAACAAGCAACTAATGTTCCGATTCCGAAAGGATTGCCCAAGAAGTTAGTAGATCTGATGAAAGCTGATAATGTGTCAGAAGAGGATATTCAACTTGTAGTGGCTCAAAAGGGATATTTCCCACAAGATACAAAGATAAAGGACTATGGTAATGAATTTATTGAAGGTTGGTTAATTACTTTCTGGGATAAAGTTGTAGAACTAATTAACCAAAACAATGATTTACCGTTTGATTAAAGAAAGGATGATTTTATATGGCAGAATACAATAACAATGATGTAGCAATGGGTTGGGATGACACCATTGAAAATGAAAGTGAGTTTGTGACCCTTCCTGAGGGTACATATGATTTTGAGATTTTAGGCTTTGAAAGAAAGAGATTTGAAGGTAGTACAAAGATGTCAGCTTGTCCTAAAGCTGAACTATCAATTAAGCTAACTTCAGAAGCAGGTTCTACCACCGTTAGAGAGAACCTACTCCTTAACAAAAAAGTTGAGTGGAAACTATGTCAGTTCTTTACTTCTATTGGTTTGAGAAAACATGGAGAACCATTACGAATGAATTGGAGTGAAGTAACAGGCAGAAAAGGTAGGTGTAAGGTAAGTGTAAGAAAATACACTAATGATAAAGGTGAAGAAAGAGAAATTAATGATATTAAAGAATTCTTAGAACCTAAGGAAACCCCACAACAAAACAGTCAGTCTAAAGCCTTTGTGCCTGGTCAGTTTTAATGGGTGAAATTAAGTTAAGACCATATCAGCAAGAGGCAAAAGAAAAGGTTTTTGAAAAGTGGAATAGTGGGGACAAGAAAACTCTTTTGGTTCTTCCTACAGGGTGTGGTAAAACAATAGTTTTTGCAAAGATTACAGAAGATTGTGTAAGACAAGGGGCAAGGGTTTTAATCCTTGCCCATAGAGGCGAACTGTTAGAACAAGCCTCTGACAAAATAGAAAAGGCTACCGGACTGAAAAGTGCAGTAGAAAAAGCTGAAAACTCCTGTATTAACAGTTGGTATAGAGTTGTTGTAGGTTCAGTCCAAACACTTATGAGAGATAAAAGACTAAATCAATTTAGTTGTGATTACTTTGACACAATTATTATTGATGAAGCACATCATGTTATCTCTGATAGTTACCAAAAAATACTTGAACATTTTTCTGAGGCTAATGTACTTGGCGTTACTGCAACACCTGACAGAGGTGATATGAAAAATCTAGGACAAGTGTTTGATAGCCTAGCATATGAATATACCCTTCCACAAGCTATTAAGGAAGGGTATTTAACTCCCATTAAGGCAGTAACAATACCACTTAAACTTGATTTATCAGGTGTATCAACACAAGCAGGTGACTTTAAAGCAAGTGATATTGATACTGCACTGGACCCATATTTGTATCAAATAGCAACAGAAATGAAGAAGTATTGTGCAAACAGAAAGACAGTAGTTTTTCTGCCACTTGTAAAGACTTCACAGAAGTTTAGAGATATTTTAAATACTCAGGGCTTTAATGCAGCTGAGGTTAATGGCAACAGTACAGATAGAGCAGAAGTATTAAGTGATTTTGAAAATGATAAATACAATGTTCTGTGTAATTCAATGCTTTTAACGGAAGGCTGGGACTGTCCATCAGTTGATTGCATTATTGTATTAAGACCAACAAAAGTAAGAGGTCTTTATTGTCAAATGGTTGGCAGAGGTACAAGACTATGTGAAGGTAAGGAAGATTTATTACTTCTTGATTTTTTGTGGCATACAGAAAGACACGAACTATGCAGACCTGCTCACTTAATTTGTACATCTGACGAAGTGGCAAAGAAAATGACTGAGAATTTAGCAGAAAATTCAGGTTGTCCTGTTGACATTGAAGAGGCTGAAGAAAAGGCATCAGAAGATGTTGTTGAACAGAGAGAAAGAGCACTTGCAGAACAACTGCAAAAAATGAAAATAAGAAAAAGAAAACTTGTTGACCCTTTGCAATTTGAAATGTCAATTCAAGCAGAAGATTTATCTTCATATGTTCCGACTTTTGGTTGGGAGATGGCACCACCTAGCAAAAAACAAGTACAAGCACTTGAAAAACTAGGTATTTTTCCGGATGAAATTGATAATGCCGGTAAGGCTACAATGCTACTTGAAAGACTACAGAAACGCAAAGAAACAGGACTTACCACACCTAAACAGATAAGATGTTTAGAGCGTTATGGATTTCAGCATGTTGGTGAATGGCAATTTGAAAATGCAAAGAAGATGATAGATAGAATTGCTGCAAACGGTTGGCATGTACCTAGAAACATCAATCCGTCACAGTATAGAGAGGGTGAATAGCTATGAATAATAAGCTGAATTTAGTTGAATTAATTAAATATATTGACCCTTCAAGGCTAGACTATCAGGAATGGATTAATGTTGGTATGGCTCTTAAACAAGAAGGTTATTCTGAATATGATTGGGATAGTTGGAGCAGTAGAGATAGTAGCAGATACCACAGTGGTGAATGTCATAAAAAATGGGCAACATTTAACGGAAGTTCTTCACCGGTAACAGGTGGCACTATATATCAAATGGCTTGTGACTTTGGTTACAAGCCACCTGTTGGTGCACCTGATGAAGCTATGAACTGGGATGATGAAATCAGTAATGACCCATTGAAAGTTATAGACGGTGGTTTTGAAATTGAAGAATTAAAACTACCTAAGGAGTGGCACCCTAAAGAACAACTTATTAAATACCTTAGTGTATTGTTTGAGGCTGACGATAATGTGGGATATGTAACAGACTGTTGGCAAACTGCTGACGGTAAGAACTTACCTACAAAGGGTAATTATGATAGAACTGCAGGTCAGTTAATAGAAGAATTGTCAAAGTTAAAAGATGATGATATAGGTGCAGTATTTGGGGATTACAACAAAGATGTAGGTGCTTGGATAAGGTTTAATCCTTTAGACGGTAAAGGTGTTAAAAATGACAATGTAACCGACTACCGTTATGCACTTGTAGAATCTGATGAAATACCTATTGAAACTCAAAATACTATTATCAGAGAACTTGAATTGCCGGTAGCTTGTCTTGTACATACAGGTAATAAATCTATTCACGCTATTGTAAAGATAAATGCTACAAATTATGAAGAATACAGTAAGAGAGTAAATTATCTTTATAAAGTTTGTGACAAGAACGGCTTTATTACAGATAAGCAGAACAAAAACCCATCAAGACTAAGCAGAATGCCCGGTGTTGAAAGAAAAGGTAAGAAACAATATTTACTTGATACCAACATAGGCAAAGAAAGTTGGGATGAATGGTATGAGTGGATAGAAAGTATTAATGATGATTTACCTGAACCGGAAAACCTAACAGAAGTTTTTGATAACTTACCTGAACTATCACCACCACTAATTGATAATGTTCTCAGACAAGGTCACAAAATGCTTATAGCCGGACCATCTAAAGCCGGTAAGTCTTTTGCACTTATTGAACTTACTATTGCAATAGCTGAGGGGAAGAAGTGGCTAGGTTTTAATTGTACTAAAGGTAAAGTTATGTATGTTAATCTTGAACTTGATAAAGCAAGTTGTTTACATAGATTTGCTGATGTATATAAGAAACTAAATTGGCAACCTAATGCCATAAAGAATATTGATATATGGCATTTAAGAGGTAAAGCCTCACCAATGGATAAATTAGCACCTAAGCTAATCCGTAGAGCCTTAAAAAAGAACTATATAGCAGTTATTATTGACCCTATATACAAGGTTCTTACAGGTGATGAAAACAGTGCAGAACAGATGTCTAAGTTCTGTAATCAGTTTGACAAAATTTGTGCCGAACTGGGATGTGCAGTAATTTACTGTCACCATCATTCAAAAGGTAATCAAGGTACTAAGAAGTCTATGGACAGAGCCTCAGGCAGTGGTGTTTTTGCTCGTGACCCTGATGCCATGTTAGACCTTATAGAACTTGAAATTGACGATAATCTTATTAAGTATCAAGAGAACAAAGCTGAATGTGCTATTTACTATAAATATCTGAAAAGATTTGTTTCTAATATTGATGAGGAGGTTTCTCAGGATGATTTAGAAAGTTCCTACAATATGGAAAAGATAGCCGAAAATAAGCTAAGTAAGAATACTTTAGCTTTGGCTAGGGCTGAATTTCAAGAAGAAAGAAAGTCCATCAAAACTCGTTCAGCTTGGAGAATTGAAGGTACATTAAGAGAGTTCCCTAGGTTCTCACCAATCAACTGTTGGTTCAATTATCCTATACATCAGATTGATGATACAGGTGTTTTAAGTGACATTGACAGTAGTAGCCAAATGAATAGTAAAAACTCAAATTACAAGAAAAATTTTGGCAACAAAAAGAGTGCTGAAGAACGAAAGAATGAACGAAAAGAATCATTAGAAGTTGCCTTTAGTGCAGTTCAAGAAAATGGTCAAGCCAGTATTGAAGACCTTGCATCCTATATGGGAAAATCAGAAAGAACTGTCAGAAGAAACTTAAAAGAACATGGTAGTTTTTGGATAGATGATAATAGTATAGGTCTTAAAAATAGTTCTAATTAAGAATAATAGATGATATTTTCATAGTCAGTGACATTGTCATTTATTCGAGTTTGTCAATGACTACCATTGTCAAAGTCGATTTTTTGTCAATGACAATGTGAGTGACAAAGTCGATAAATTATTCGAGTTTGTCAATGTCAATGACAAACTATATATATTATATATATATAAAAGGGGTTTTAAATTCCCCTTTTATATTAAGTAATAATATACACGAAAAAGCAGAAGTTTAAAAATAAACGATTTACACAGAAAGGATATAAAATGAAGACTACTGAATTTTTTATGCCTATGGACCCACCAACAATTACACATCAAGAAAAGAAGATTAGTTATGTGAATGGCAAACCAATCTTCTATGAAGAACCAAGGCTAAAAGAGGCTAGGTCAAAACTTGAAGCATATTTAAGCAAATATGTTCCAAAGGAAATGTTTGTTTCAGGTGTATCACTTGTTACAAAGTGGTGTTTCCCACTAAAGGGAAAACATAGTGATGGGGACTATCGTACAACAAAGCCTGATACAGATAACTTACAAAAGCTTTTGAAAGATGTAATGACTAAGTTAGGCTTTTGGAAAGATGATGCACTTGTTTGTTCTGAACTGGTAGAAAAGTTTTGGGCAGATATTCCCGGTATCTATATCAGGATAAAGGAGTTACCTGTAAATGGACATTTCTCAAGTTAAGAAATATTTGAATAGGCAAGTAAGTTATAAGGGAAGTCTTTATAACTTAGTTGGTTGTATTATCAGACGAAGTACAAAAGAAAACAAGTTTATATATCAAGCTGAACTACAAGACAATTTAGCTACAAATTCTTTAGTGGTATGTAAACTTGATGATGTTGAAATAAGGAGTAATGAAAATGGCTAAGTTTATTAATGTTGATGAACTGGAAAAGAAAATAAAAGAAAATTGTTATTCAATCGAAAATGATGCAGGTTTTCCTGATGACGGTATGAGTGATGTTGATATTTATAATACTATTGATGAGTGTAAGCAGTATGAGTTTGAATTACCTTGCACAGAAAAGGAGTAACGAATATGGAAATTAAGAGAGTATGTGCAGTATGTGGCAATGAATTTACTGCAAGAAACCACAATGCAAAGTATTGTTGTTATGATTGCAAGAAAAAGCATACAAGAGAGTATGAAAGAAATCTCCGTAACGAAAAGGCGAAAGCCTCAAAGCAGTCAAGAGAACATAACCTTAACCGTACTTTGTATAACCTGCATAAGTACAACGAAGAAAACGGTACAAGACTAAGCTACGGTCAGTATAGAGCTAAGATTGAAACAGGAGAGATTGCTATATGACAAGTGAAGATTTAAAGGTTGAAATTAAGGGTCGAGAAATAGTTATCAAAAAGCTTGATACTGCAATCAGAGCATTACAGAAAACTATCACAAGAATTAAAGCCAATCGTGAGGAACGCAAAAAGAAGGTGCTGGAATATGCATCAGAAGATGAATTGGCAGAGGCTTTTGGTTACGGAGATATTTCTGAAACTGAGTATTATGCATTTCTTGATGCCTTGAGAGATGGTGTTGAAGTAATTGACAGAGAAACAAGTCCACAAGAAGTGGCATTTCATATTTTGGTTAGTTGGAATTCTAGGATGATACAAGATTGTGCAGACCTAAAGTATGAAATGCAGAAACTAAAGGAGAGTGATAATAATGGAAATTAAAAGAGCACTTGAAATCATTGAAGAAGAAATGCCTTTTACTAGTGGGGTTATTGAAGAAGCAATGGACACTATTAGAGATGTTGTTGCAAAACAAACACCTGAGAAAGTGATGCCAAGTTGTTACAGTTCAACTTTTAAGAGATGCCCTCGGTGTGGCGAAATAACTATGGATAGTGGCAAAGATAATGGCGTTATAAATGCTTATTGCCAATGGTGTGGACAGGCTTTAGATTGGAGTGATAACATTGAACGCTAAAGAGTACCTTAATCGTGTAAGGTTTGCTGATAGGTTGATTAATGTTAAGGATAAGGAATTACATAGGTTAAGGTTAAGCATAACACAGATGAGCCCACAAACAAACGGTGACCGTGTTAAGTCCTCAAACACAACTGACTTTACACAAACAGTTGATAAGATAGTGGATTTGCAAAATGAAATCAATAGTGAAATTGATGACCTTATTTGTATGAAGAATGATGTTAGAAGTAAAATCAATGGTCTTGATGATGCAATTTACATATTGGTTCTAACAGAATATTACCTTAATTGTGAAACCTTTGAGAAAACTGCCGAAACTATTGGTTGTTCTGATAGATGGATTAGAGCATTACATGGCAGAGCATTACAAGCCTTTAGAAAAAAATACAATATGGATTAAGTAGTTCCTATCAGTTCCTATTAATTCCTATTCTTAAGTGCTATAATGATATTATGGAAAACCGAAAGAGATAGATAAGATTGCAAGAATGATTTTCACTTCTACTATTCCTCTTGTAAAAAATTCAGCATTGCCCACCTAATCACTTAGGTGGGTTTTGTTGTGAAATTGCACATACATAATAATTATTACTTGTGCGTTTATACAAAATTTGACAAATTACTTTATTTTGTTATTTTATTTCGATATAATAACATATGAGGTGATAGTAGATGTCAAATAAGGTAGAATTTTTTCTATGTACCTTTATTAAAAAAGATTGTGAAGGTACATAGAAAAAATAATGATTACTATAAAGGTGATCTAAAAAAATTCTTTGAAGGTTTGTACGATATTTTTGATAGAAAAGATACAAAGAAAATTCTTTCTCGTAATATTTCCGGTAAGAATTTAGTTGTATCAAGATTTAATAAAAATCAAAGTGAATATATATCAATTCCATTTGGTAAACTAAAAAAAGGTGTAACTTTTCATATGGTTGATGACACTTTACAACAACTAGATACAAAATTATTTGAAGTAACTTCTATGGTTTTTGATACGGTGAAAAATATAGCCATCATAACCAAGAATCGATTAGGTCCAAATTATACTCAAATTGAAGAGTATTTGAATTCTTTTATACCAAATGATTTTGAGTACAAGATAAAAATAGTACCTTTACTTGAGGATATTAGCATAAAAAATGTGGGTACACCAAAGTACATTAAAAAAGTAGATTTGAGATTACGATTAGATGATTCTACTAAGAAACAATATGGTACAGGTTTAAAATCCAATAAAGGACAAATTAATTCTTTCGTTGATTATTCAACGAATCAGTTGAATTCAACTGATATTTCTATATCTTTTGGATTCCATTATGGTAAAAAAGAAGATTCTTTGGACATTGAATGTGTTAAGAATCTTATTGAAGAATTGGAACTTAATGAAGAAATTATTAATCAAATTACTTTGGAATATTATAATGGTGAGAAGAAAAAAACTGCACTTTATAAGAATAGTAGTCTTATAGTTGATTATTATTTTGATTTTAGAGGGGAGTATCTGCCTTCTGAGTATTTGCTAAATAATTGTGAGGCAGCATTTCAAAGCGAGGTTATGAGATATCGACCAAGGATGATTGAAATTAAGTCGAACGAGAAATCTATTTCGCAAGTAATGGGACCCTTAAAACTTGATTGGAATCCGACAGAATCATTTGAAGACTAATTTATATAATAAAAAAAGGGGGAGATATTATTAAAACTTTTTTTAGAAATTTTAAAATAGAGATTTTCTTCACTTTAGGATTTATTATATTTTTACTAATATGTATGTTTTGTCAAAATAGTATTTGGTTAAGAAGTACAGGTGACTTTTTAGAAAAATATTTAGATAGTGATAGATTGGGATATATTATAAGCATTTTCTCCATTGTAATAGGTTTTTATTTAACTATTGCAACCATTGTATCATTATCAATTATTAATGTTAGTAAAGCGATACTATTATCACAGTCTGATGAACCTATATTGATGTTAATTATGTTGGGTATTTCAGAAAATTTATTATGTGTTCTCTTATGTACACTTATTAGTGATTTTTCGTCAGTTTTTGTTAGCTTTATTATTTTGTATTTTTTAGTGATTTCTATTATAACTTTTATAAAATTTATAAATTTTATAAGATCCCTATTTGTCACAAATATGAAATCTATGAAAGAAGAAATAAAGGTAAAAGAGTATAATGAACAGGAACTGTTCATTACTCTTGAAAAGATTGAGAAAAAATACAAGGAAACAGGATAAATAATATTGAAAAGGTTAAGTACTGCTTAGCCTTTTTCTTTTGCATTTTAATAAAGAGAGGTGGTGGATTTGGCAAAGGGAAAATATCAAAAGTGGTTACTAAAGGAAAATTTATTATTGCTGGAGGGTTGGGCTAGAGATGGTTTAACTGATGAACAGATAGCAAAGAATATGGGCATTTCTGCAAAAACTTTGTGGGATTGGAAGAACAAGCATAGTAATATTTGTAATGCCTTAAAAAAGGGCAAAGAAGTTGTTGACTATGAAGTTGAAAATGCTTTGCTTTCATCAGCTTTGGAAGGCAACACAACGGCTCAAATCTTTTGGCTTAAAAATAGACGACCTGATAAGTGGAGAGATAAGCAGAAAGAAGAAACAGACACAACGGCACTTAATAAGCTGGATAATATTTTGAAAGAAATTAAAGATGATGCACTAAGGAGTACAAAGAATGGGTTACACAAATAAGCAGAAAGAATATATTGTAAATGCTACCCATAGATGGAACATAAAAAGTGGTGCAGTTCGTTCCGGTAAAAGTTTTGTTGATGTTACTTTTATTGTACCTATGAGAATTAGGGAGAGAATAGGCAAAGACGGACTTTGCTTTATTATCGGTGTATCTAAAGAAACTATTGAGAGAAATGTACTTCAGCCAATGAGAGAACGATATACCTCTGATGTTGTTGGAACAATCAACAGTCGCAACATTGCTAAAATCTGTGGTGAAGATGTTTATTGTTTAGGTGCTGAAAAGGTTAGTCAGGTTGCAAAAATTCAAGGTGCTTCAGCTAAATATATTTATGGTGATGAAGTAGCAAAGTGGAATGAAGATGTATTTGCTATGCTAAAGTCAAGACTTGATAAGCCTTATTCTTGCTTTGACGGTAGTTTAAACCCTGAACACCCTACTCATTGGTTAAAGCAGTTTATTGACAGTGATGCAGATATTTATTTGCAAGAATATACTATCTTTGATAATTCCTTTTTGTCTAAAGATTTTGTACAGAATTTGTGTAATGAGTATGAAGGTACTATCTATTACGATAGATTGATTTTAGGCAAGTGGGTTCGTGCCGAAGGTGCTATTTACCGTAAATTTGCCGACAATCCAAAAGCGTATTACTGTAAATTAGTTGATAGGATTGACCCTGATTTACCATACAAACAGATACTTAAAGGCTCTTTACAAGAAGTAACTATTGGTATTGACTTTGGTGGTAATAAGTCAGGTCATGCGTTTGTTGCTACCGGTACAACTGATAATTACAGTGAGCTGGTGGCAATTAGAAGTATAAGGCACTTTGGAGAATATGATAGTAACGATTTAGACAGACTGGCTATAGAATTTGCACAGTCTGTTTTTGATATGGTAGGAAAAGTTGATTATGTTTATTGGGATAATGCCGAAACTGTTTTAGGTAGAGGTATCAAGAGAGCATTTGAAAAGAAATTTCCTAATGTTATTGTTAGACCGGCTAGGAAAATGCCTATACAAGACCGTATTCAATGTGCTTTGCGACTTATGGGGGCAGATAGGTTCTTTATTACAGATAGTTGTGATAGCTTGAAAAGAGCCTTGTGTGAGGCAGTATGGAACGATAAGAAATTAAATGATGAAAGACTTGATGACGGATCTACCGATATTGATAGTCTTGACAGTTTTGAGTACACCTTTGAAAGAAATATGAAAAGGTTTATAAAGGTGGGATAAAATGGGACTTATAAATTTTTTGAAAGGAGTGTGGAGCAGAGTGTTTCCAACAAAGCTAAGAAGTATTAAGAATGCACTTAATATTGATATTGCTTTAACTGATGAAATGTTAAAGTCTATTGATGTGTGGCAGAACAGTTATTCAGGCAGAGCCTTGTGGCTTGATGAATACCATGTTGTCAGTCTAAGACTTGAAAAGTCCATTGTAAGAGAATTTAGCAATGTTTCTTTGTCTGAGATGACTTCAAGTGTCAGTTACAAGCCACTTGATGAAATATACAAGAAAGCAATTAGAAACATTAACACACACTTTCAAAGAGGTTTAGCCACAGGTGCTATGATTATAAAGCCTTTAGGTGGCAGTAAAGTTCAGTTTGTTTCTGCCAATGCCTTTATACCTGTTGAATATGATACAGACGGAAGACTAATTAAAGTTATATTTCCTGAATTTAAAAAGCTAGGTAACAAGTTCTATACAAGACTTGAATATCACGACTTAGACAAAGACAAGGGACTGACAATTACTAATTCTGCCTATGTGTCTGATAGTGAAAGTACCTTAGGCAATAAGATACCATTAAGCAGTATTGAAGAATGGGCAGACCTAGAAGAAAGTATCACATATCCCACAATGAATAAAACTGCTTTCGGCTATTATCGTAACCCTATTGACAATGATATTGACGGCTCTATGACTCCTATTTCTGTATTTGACTCAGCACTTCCCATTATTCAGATAGCAGATATTCAGTTCGGTAGGCTTGATTGGGAGTTCGAAAGTGGAGAAAGAGCTATACATATTGATGAATCAGCACTAAAAGGTAATAGAGTAGCAAAGTTAAATAAAAGGTTATATCGTAGTGTTGACCTTGATGATAATGAGGGTATTTTACAGGACTATTCGCCGACAATCAGACAAGTTGATATTAAGGCAGGACTAGAGGCATACAAAAGAGAAATTGAGTTTTCTGTTGGTCTTGCTTATGGTGACTTGTCCGATCCGGCAACAGTGGCAAAAACTGCAACGGAAATTAAGTCGGCTAAAGACAGAAAGTACAACACAGTCAATGCGATTCAGGAGAATTTAAAGGACTGTATGGAGGACCTTGTGTATGCTTTAGCTTTTTATAATTCAATGACTACAAGTGGTTACAAGTTTGTTTGTGACTTTAAGGATAGCATTAAGACAGATGAAGAAACAGAAAGAAAGCAAGATATACAGGACCTTAATCTAGGTATCCTAAGACCTGAGGAATACAGAGCAAAGTGGATGGGTGAAGACATTGATACAGCCTTACAGAACCTACCACAAAAAGCCGAGGTGATAGAATGAGTAGTTCAATTATTATTACAACAATTATTTGTGTTACAGTTATTGTACTGGCTTTTATAGGTAAAGATTAATGCAAATTACTGAGAAGGATATAGAGTCTGTTCCTCAGCCTATTGTGAGCCTTTTTAATGACCTGGAACAAACTATTATGCTTGATATTATTAGACGGTTACAAACTAATAATAAAGAGATTACAAGGTCAGCAGATTGGCAAATTAACAGACTGTATGAATTGGGAAAAAGTAAAGAAGAAATAAAGAGTTATATCAAGAACACCTTGAAACTATCTGATGAACAGATAGACAAGGTGTTTTCTAATGTTATAAGCAGTGGTTATGCAAGAGATAAAAGCCTTTATGACGCAGTTGGGAAAAGTTTCATACCATATGAAGATAACTTACAACTTCAACAACTTGTTAATTCTATGATAACTCAGACTAAAGGAGAGCTTAAGAACATTACCGGTTCTTTAGGCTTTGCACTTAGAGAGCCTAACTCAACTAAGCTATCATATACACCACTTACAGACTACTACCAAAGCACTCTTGACAAGGCAATAACTCAGATTGCTACAGGTGCATTTGATTACAATACTGTACTGAGAAATACAGTAAAAGAAATGACTAATTCAGGACTAAGGTACATTGACTATGACAGTGGTTACAGCAGTAGAGTATCGGTAGCAGTAAGGAGAGCAGTTCTTACAGGTTATAATCAGGTAGTGGCAAATATCAATGAGAGTAATGCAGAAAAACTTGAAACAAACTATTTTGAAACTACTTATCATAGTGGGGCAAGACCTACCCACCAACCTTGGCAAGGTAGGGTTTATAGCAAGGAAGAATTGGTTTCAGTTTGTGGACTGGGTACAGTAACAGGGCTTTGCGGTGCTAACTGTTACCACAACTATTACCCATTTATTAAAGGTGTATCAGAAAGGACTTATACAGATGAAGAACTAGACCGAATGAACCAAGAAGATAATGAGAAAAGAGAGTTTAGAGGTAAAAGCTACACAAAGTACGAGGCTCTGCAAAGACAAAGAAAACTAGAAACCATAATGAGAGCAGAAAGACAAGAGATTAAACTGCTTACAGAGGGTGGTGCTGATGAAAATGACATAATGTCAGCTAATGCAAGGTACAACAAGACATCAGACGAATATGCAAGACTTTCAAAGGCTATGGACCTACCACAACAAAGACAAAGAGTAAATATTGATGGACTGGGAAACATAGGTGCTAAGCTAGATAAAAGTAGTAAGGTGGCTAAGAGTAACGGTACAAAGACTATTGAAAATGGTGTACATAAACTTTCTGATTCCGGTGACAACACCAACTTTGAAAAAACTATACAAAACAGTAAATCAAATATTGAAAAAAGTAACGATAGTGGTATAATAGAATTTGAAAAAGGTGTAACTAAAGATGTTAAGAAAATCTTTAATACTGAATATGAGAATATGCAACAGAAGTTTGGAAACATATCTACTATATCTTCTGTTGGTGTTCTTAGTGATAGTAATTTGAGTACATATGGCTCATACAATGATAATTCAAGAGAATTAGTGTTAAGATTTGCTAATAAGAAAAGTTTTGTATCAGAACACACCAAAAAAGCAAGGGAAATGAACAAGTCCGGTGAATGGTCAACTGCACATTATTTACACGCAATAAGACACGAAATAGGTCATGCAATTCAGCTTGAACATAAGTTAAATGACCCATTGTGGAATGAGAAGTATGCAAAAATATGTAAGATTTATGATGAACTAAATGAATCTATCGACAAACAGGGAATTGCATATACTGTTTCAAGATATGCTATGGTTAATACTGATGAATTTATTTCTGAATGTATTGCGAAAAGTATGATGAAAAAACCGGGTGTACTAGTTAATACAGTAGTAAAGATTATCAAAGGAGATGACTAAATTGACAGAAGCATTTAGTAAATTTTATATATGGATGACTCCTCCAAAGAATGGCTTTAGGAGTATAAAAGAAGAGGCTCCGGAAGAAATAAAGATTGAGGCAAAGAAAGCTGATGAAGCTTATTACAAAGAGACAGGTAGGCATATGTTGAGAATTGATTATTAAGTAATTAATTTATACAGGTGAAATCATATGGATGATAATTTTAAATGTATTTATAAAATTCTTAGAGCATTAGAAAAAGCAATGGATTATCCTGAATTTGAACTATCTCAAATAGATTATAATAAATTAGAGATAAGCAAAGAACGTTGGGCAAGATACCTTGAAATGATGGCTGATATAGGTTATATAAAGGGTATAAGGGTCTATAAGGATATTACCGGTGAAACTGTTGTAGATAATGATGATATTCGTATTACCTTAAAGGGTTTAGAATATTTAACAGAAAATTCTATTATGCAAAGAATTTATAAAGCAACTAAAGGTATCAAAGATATAATATCATAAGTTTATAAATTCCGAGCATTAAACAAAATATTGTTATTTAAGCACTTTACATTTTGTAAGGTGCTTTTTTTATACCAAAAATTGACCGTTCCTAAGTCGTTAAACTAAGGATAGAAAGAGGTGCTACCTCGTTAAAAAGCGTATCGAAAGGAGCTATTATGCAAAGAAAATTTTTAGAAGATTTAGGACTTGATAAGGATAATATTGATAAAGTTCTGAATCAGTACAACCAAGATCTAGAAAAGGCTAAACAACCACTAATTGTGGAAAGAGATAGCCTAAAGGACCAGCTAAAGACTGCACAAGATGCACTAAAAGAATTTGATGGGGTTGATGTCAAAGACTTACAAGGTAAAATTGATAATCTTAACACAGAACTTGCAAACAAGGACAAAGAGTACAAGGATAAAATTGCAGATATGGAGTTTACTTCTGTACTTGATACGGCTTTATCAAAAAGTGGTGCAAAGAACAGTAAAGCTGTTAAGGCTTTGCTTGACCTTGACAACCTTAAAACATCAAAAAATCAAGCAGAAGATATTGAAAAGGCTATCAAGGATGTAAAGACAGAAAATGACTATATGTTCAAGTCAGATGAGCCTTTCAAAAATCCGGTAAAGAATACCGGTAACACAAATATTAAACCTGACTCAATGTCAGCCATTAGGTCTGCTATGGGTTTAGGTGAACCAAAAGAAGATAAATAATTAAGAAAAGAGGTTTTATTTTATGGCAAATACTATTGAATTAGCAAAATCCTATGTGCCACTTCTTGATGAAGTGTATAAAAATGCTGCACTTACTTCTGATTTAGACGGTGCGTCAGAACTTGCACAAGCCGGTGCTAATGCTAACGAACTGATTATTCCAATGATTGAAATGGACGGTCTTGCTAACTATGACCGTAACAGTGGTTATATTAACGGTGATGTAACTATTAAGAATCAGACAGTAGCTTGTAACTACGATAGAGGCAGAAAGTTTACTGTTGACAGTATGGATAATATTGAAACTGCCGGTATTGCCTTTGGCAGACTTGCAGGTGAGTTTATCCGTACTAAGGAAGTACCTGAACTTGATGCATTTAGATTTTCTACATACTCAGGTATCAAGGGTATTTCTTCTGCATATGGTAGCCTTTCTACAGGTGACAGTATTATCAAGGCTCTTCGTACTGCTACTGCAAAGATGGATGATGACGAAGTACCTACGGATAACAGAATTCTGTACATTCGTTCAGACCTTTACGGTGTAATTGATGATATGGATACAACAAAGTCAAGAAAGGTACTTGAAAGATTTTCTAAGATTGTTCCTGTACCTTCATCAAGATTTATGACTAACATTACACTAAATGACGGTAAGACCAGTGGTCAGGAAAAAGGTGGCTATGCTAAGTCAGCTAAATCTGTTGATATTAACTTTGAGATTATCCATAAGTCAGCAGTAATCCAATATACTAAGCATAAAGTACCTAAGATTATTGACCCTAACGCAAACCCTGATGCAGACGCATGGACTTTTGGTTATCGTAATGTTGGTATTGCTAAGGTGTATCAGAACAAAGTAGCAGGTATCTACTGTCACATAGTAACGCAGAACACAGCTACTCAGTCACTAGATGAAGAAGTAAAGTCAGTATCTGAATAAGAGGTAAAGCAGTATGATGATTTATGCAAATATGGATTTTTATAAAAATAAATATCAAGGTGCAGTCATTAATACTGCTAACCTTTATGTTTATTTCCGTAAAGCAACTAACTATATTAGGCACTATACTTGTGACAACATTGATGAGGGCGATATACCTGAACAAGTAAAAATGTGTTGTTGTGAAGTGGCTGAACTGCTTTATCATGCAGAACAAAATAGTAGCAACTATGTAACCTCTGACAAAACAGGAGATATGTCTGTTACATATGAAAGTACAGAAAGCCAAAGACAGGTTTTGTCAAAGAAAATTAAGTCTGTAATTTATATGTGGCTAAGTGGCACAGGTTTACTGTACAGAGGTGTAAAGTGATTACTAATTTTAAATGTACAATATATCATTTTAATGGGGTGGGGTACAGTAAGTTTTATGTACCCCATTGTCATTGGCAAGAAAATAAAGCAAGTAATGTTATGAAAAGTGGTTTACAGAATGCTGACAGTGTAACTGTATATATACCACTTGATAGCCTTGTAATTACTCCTAGCAGTAGCTTGTTACCGGCTATTGATGTTTTCCCAGGAATGAAGATTGTGCCTAAGAAACCCTCACAAGACCTTATTGTAAAAGGTTATTGTGACTTTGAATTTAATAATACCGACCAAAAGACAGTATCGGAAAGTATGAAAGAGTTTAACAAGTCTTTTAGTTACAACACTATTATGTCAATAGACATCAAGGACTATGGTGCTAAGAGGTTACAACACATCAAGATTAGTGGAAAGTAGGTGAATGTATGATTATTAGTCAGCCACAAGATAACACAATAAACACACCTAACGGAAGTTTAAATTTTAAATGGCGTAGTGACTTTGGTTCTTTAACTGAAAAGGAATTTCAAAAGGCACAAAGATTTGTTGATAATGAAGTTATAAGGCAGATGATACCATACACGCCTATGGATACAGGCTTTCTGTTTAAGTCTGCCACAGTAGGTACAGTTATAGGTAGTGGTAAGGTTGTACAGTTAGGACCTTATGCAAGGTATTTATACTATGGTGTTGTTTATGGTCCTAATATTCCACTATACAAGAATGGTGAATTGGTAGGCTTTTACAGTCCACCAAAGAAATACCCTACCGGTAGAGAATTAAAGTATTCAACTGCTAAACACCCTTTAGCAGGGAAGATGTGGTTTGAACGAATGAAAAAGGATAAGGAAGATGTTATCCTGAACGGTACTGCAAAAATTTTAGGTGGTAATGTGAAATGAACATAATTGAAGTAGTAAAGTCAGCTTTGCAGAGTTTTCCACAAATTAATGAAGTGTGTAATGAAATCTCTATTGACTTTACAGATGATACAATTGATAGTTACGGACTATCTTCAACAGGTGATACATTGCTAAAAGAAGATATTTTAGGTAATCAGACAAGACAACATAACTTTATTCTGTATGCAGTGTATCAGTCCGTTAATGACTATGACAGAATGGTAAATACAGGTGCTTTACTCTCACTTCAAATGTACCTTGAACATTTTGCAGATAATCAAGAAGTTACTGTCAAGGTGGGTCACAAAGAGTATATAGGCACTCTAACAAAGTTAATTTGTTCAAATGGTATGATTTACGAAATACCAAATGGCAATATGAATAACGGTGTGGTATATCAGTTGCAGATTATATCACAATACAAAATTGATTTTTAATGAAAGAAGGTAATATTATGGCAGAAACAAAAGCAGTAAGTGGTACACCCGGCAAGTATTCAGGTAAGCTAAAAAGAAGTTACTTAATGCACTACATTGACGCTAGTTTTGGAAGTCAGACACCTAGTTGGTTTCTAATCGGTAGAGATATTGAGGAACTATCAATGGAACTAAATCCGGAGGCAGACTCAAAGAATATTCTTGACCAAACTATTGATAATGGTTACGCACCAACTCTAGGTGTAGAAACATACTATGCAGACACAGAAGATGAAATTTTTGACAAGCTAAAAGACATTGCTATGAATAGACTTACAGGAGAAAATTGCAGAACAAAAATTCTTGAAGTGCTTATTGATAACAATGCTACTATTGATGCATCAGGTGCAGTTACAGGTGCTAGTGCTTGGGTAGAAGATTGCTTTGTAAAGCCACAGTCTTACGGTGGTGCAGGTGGTAACAATAGTGGTGTAAATATTCCTTACAATGTTTCACTTGAAGGTAATCGTCAGAAAGGTACTGTTGCTATTACTAACAAAGTACCAACATTTACAGCAGTATAAGGGGAAGTCTAATGAACAATTTAAGTTTTGATGTTGGATATAAAGAATATTCTATTAACGGTGATGAAAGTAGAATTTTGCGTATTAACACAAGCGACATGAATATTATCACCAGAATGAATAAAGCAGAAAAGGAGCTACAGAAGATAGCCGATAAGTGTAATAGTGCTACTGCTGATAATGCAATAGAAACACTTTCCTATTTAGACAATGAAGTAAGAAAACAAATTAATTATGTCTTTGATGGTGATGTTTCTGATATTATCTTTGGCAATACTAATTGTATTAGCATTGCCGGTGGTAAGCCTATTTTTGAAAACTTCCTAGAGGCAGTACTCCCAATCATCAAAGAAGATATTTCTACAGAACAGAAGAAAATTGAAAGAAAAGTTAGCAAGTACACATCTAAAGTAAAATGATTGGTGAACTTCCTAAAAGCCTTGAAATTGACAATGCAACATATGAAATTAATTCAGATTTCCGTGTTGCATTGTTAATATTTCAAGCATTCAATGACCCTGAACTAGACCAATATTGTAAGGCTTTAGTATGTCTAAAATGTTTGTATAAAGAAATACCGGCTAATACAGAACAAGCTATTAAAAAGGCAATGTGGTTCCTTGATGGTGGAGATACTCCAAAATCTCAAAATCAAAGAAAAATACTTGATTGGGAACAAGATGAAAGTATAATCTTTCCGGCTATTAATAAAGTAGCCGGTTGCGAAACAAGAGAAGTAAAGTACCTTCATTGGTGGACTTTTCTAGGTCTATTTAATGAAATTGGAGATGGCTTGTTTTCACAGGTAATGAACATTAGAGGTAAGAAGTCTAAAGGAAAGAAACTTGAAAAGTGGGAGAGAGAATTTTACAGTACCCACAAAGAGTTAATAGACCTAAAGAGAAAAGCTACTTCACAAGATGAACAACAAGAACTAGATTTCATTAATAATATTATTTGATATGCACAAAAATTTTGTTGACACTTGGATAAATTTGTTATATTATAATGTATATACTTAATAAGTAAGGGGTAATGTACAAGTGAGCAACCAAACTGTTATTAGAGTTTTACCTGATAGAAACAAAATAAAACCATTCTATAAAAAGTGGTGGTTCTGGTTAATAATTTTTCTTGTGGCATTAGTGATTTTTGCAGCAATTATAAGTGAAAATAAGAAAAAGCAGACTGAGGATAATAATAGTGTTGAAACAACTCAAACAGAAATGTCAGAGATGGACTATAAATCATCCTGTAAGACCATTGATTACAAAACACTTGCAAGAAACCCAAATAAATATAAAGGTGACCATTTTAAAATTACCGGTGAAGTGGAGCAGGTTATTGAAGAAGATAATGTTCTTGATGATAATACTCAATACACGGTACGGTTAAATATGACAAAGAATGACTTGGACTATTGGGACGATACAATTCTTCTTAATGTAGAAATCCCACAAGATGAAGACAGAATATTGGAAGACGATATTATAACTGTTTATGGTACTTGTCAAGGAAAATATACATATACAGGCTTATTAAAATCAAGTGTTACAGTTCCTTTAATTGATGTTAAATATTTTAATATCAATACAGATGATAACCAGTCTGTATGGGCAAATAAAACTACTAGTATTAATGATTTCAATTATTATATAGATGGTAATGAAATTATAATCAAAGAATATAAAGGCAATGATGATAAAATAAAAATTAGTAGTACATATACTATTGATGGTAAAAAGAGAAAAGTTACATCTTTTAGTGACGCTGTATTTATATTTGATTCAGTAGAAAGTGTAATACTTCCTAATGGTACTAAGCATTTGGAAGCTAATATGTTTAATAGTTGTGGTATTAAATACTTATATATTCCAAAGACTGTAAAAAGTGTTGACGAATACTTTTGGGACTACTTTCATAATATGGAGAAAATCTACTATCAAGGTACAGAAAAGGAATGGAAAAAACTTTGTAAAGTTGATAGGTCTGAAATAGATGTAAAAGAAATTATCTACAATACTGATTCAAGCAAACTTAAATAAAAATTAGCCACTCTGTAATGGGGTGGCTTTTCTTGTGCGTACATCAAGTGGTGTACGCTATTTTTATACCCATTTTCAAGAAAGGAGGGGTTATATGGCTACAGACGGTAGTATTATTTTTGATACCAAAATTGATGCAGACGGCTTTAACAAAGGTACAAAGAATATGTCATCAAAGGCTATTGATTTAAGAAATAAGATTGCTCAGACCACTAGAGAGATTAAATCTTTAGAAGATAGTCTAAGGGAAATGTCTAATACACCTATTAGAACTAATATATCAGCCAGTATCGAAAAAGATATTACAAAAGCTAAAGAACAGTTAAAGTCGCTTTATAACAAAGCTGATTCTATAGGAAATTCTAAGCAGAAAGATTTAACAGACCTGGGGTTAGGCACAGAACATCTTGACAGTATATTGAGTAATGACAAAGAGTGGAACAAAGTCCAGCAACAAATTACTGAAACAGAAAATAAGCTGAAAGAGTATGAGGCTAAGCTGAAAAGCGTTAGAAATGCCGAGAATTCAACTACCGGTAAAGATACGGCTGAATATAAGGAAAAACAAGAGAAATTAACAAGGCTTAATGAACAACTGAATACTTATAAAGCTAGATTAGGTGAAACTGAAAGTAAAGAAAAAACTACTTCAAAGCAGACAAATATTAATACTGATATTTTAAAGAAATTTACTACTGCTATAAAAAAACTTGGTAAAAAGATGAAAACTGTTTTTAGTAATACCGTTGTTAGTGGTATTAAAAAAATTGGTAGTCATCTTAAAAACTTATTTTCTCATACTAAAAAGACCAGTAGCCAAATGGGTGGCTTTGCTAAGGCATTAAATAGAATTAAACAAGCTATTGGTGGAATGTTACTTTATAAGGTTATCCAAGGTGGCGTTGAGGCTTTAAAGGATAGTTTAGGAGAAATGGCTAAAGAATGTCCTGCAGTGAATAAACAATTATCAGCATTGTTGACTTCGTTTACTTATATGAAAAACAGTATTGCTACTGCTTTTTTGCCTATCTTAACAGTTATTACCCCTATACTAACCGGTTTAATGGATACTTTAAGTAAAGCTACTAACAAGGTGGCAGAATTTTTTAGTGCCTTAACCGGTCAATCCTCATATGTAAAGGCAGTAAAGGTTCAACAGAATTATGCCAAGAGCCTTGACACAACTACTAAAAGTACTAAAGCTAACACAAAGGCCACAAAAGAAAATCAAAAGAATTTAGCCTCTTACGACCAACTTAATGTTATGGAACAGTCTAGTTCTTCAAATAACACAAAAGACAGTAATGCTTCTAATGGGAAGCAGTTCAAAACTGTTGCAACACCTTTTAGTAACTTTGCTAACCAACTAAAAAAGGCAATTAGTAAAGGTAATTATGGAGAAGTTGCGAAGATACTATCAAAAAAATTGAATTCGGTGTTGTCAAGTATCGATTGGAAAAGCATAAGACAAAAAGCTAAGAATATTGCTAGTAATATTGCTGATTTCATTAATGGTGCAATAGAAGAGATTGATTGGTTTTTGCTTGGTACTACACTAGGTAATGGTTTGATGACAGCTATAGACTTTCTATACACACTCATTAAAAAGATAAAGTGGAAAAAGTTAGGGAAAAGTATTGCTAGTTTCCTTAATGGTGCAATTAAGTCTATAAACTTTATTGAAATAGCCAAACTGCTTGGCGAAAGTATCAATGGTATTTTTGAATTTGCACTTGGTTTTGCAAAAGAATTTGATTGGATTGCTTTAGGCGAAAGTATTAGAAATGCTTTAACAGAATTGTTCAATACTCTTGATGTACAGTTAGTTATTGATGCCGTATCTTCTATGATTAATGGTGTTTTTACTACGGCTCTGACTATTGTTGGTGACCCTGATTTTACTGAGTTAGGTTCAAAAACTGCACAAGCATTGAAAGATATGCTAAACAAAATCAATTGGAAAAACATTTCAAAACTTTTCTTTACTCTTCTAAAAGGTGTTTTTGATTTTGCAAATGGCTTTCAGCTTGAAATTAATTGGGAGAAAGTAGGAGAGTCACTAGCCTCAACATTTAATTCTTTTTTTGGAGGCAAAGGAGAGGGACACAAATTTATAACTTCCATATCTAATGCTTTTTGGGGCTTTTTAGGTGGTGCAATTACTGCACTCAAATCTTTTACCGACAACATCAATTGGGAAGAATTCGGCAATAATCTACTAAAAACAGTAAGAACTGCTGTAAAAAAGGGTGGAGACCTAGCAGCTAAGTTATTGTCGGTAGCAGGAACTATCGTTAATGAACTTTTAAAGTCTTTGAATAAAGTGTTTACAGATAGAAAAACAAGTAAAAGTATAACTGCTAGTATTAAGAAATCTTTTGATAATGTAGATTGGGCCGAAATAGTTGTTAATGCTTTTACTCTACTTGTTAATGCCTGTTCAACACTAGTTGATGGAATTGGCGACCTCTTAGATGACCTTACGCAAGAAATGGCTGATGGTTTTAGTCATAATAAGAATAATAGTAAAATTGAAAAAGCAGTTGTAGAACTTGTAAAAGCAATAGCTAATCTTTTTATATCTATTCTCAATTTAGCACTTAAACTAATAGTTAATGTTATTCCTAATTTAGTGTTAAGTTTATTTAGACTAATAATTGAAATGGTTACTTGGCTTGGTAGTATTTTCTTAGGTGACGAATGGTATCAAACTGCCGAAGATAGTTTAAAGAAAGAGTTTCCGGTTATGGACTTTGATTGGGAAATTCCTAAGTTAGCTACCGGTACTGTTGTTCCGGCATCTCACGGTGAATTTTTAGCAATGCTTGGCGATAACAAAAGAGAAACTGAGGTTGTTTCCCCATTATCAACAATGAAACAAGCATTTTTAGAGGCTATGGCTGAGGGTAACTTTGGTGGTAATGATAAGGATATTAACCTTACCATTAATCTTGACGGTGAAGTTATATTCAAAGGAATGGTTAATAAGGACAGTGACTACCGTAAAAGGTTTGGCAAGTCTGCATTTGCATAGGTAGGTGATTTTATGGCTAATTTTGATTTTGATAAATTTAACGGTACTCTTATTTATATTGGTAAAGTAGTAAACGCAAGTGAAGTTGATTATACACCATTCCCACATGACCTGATGGCTAAGGAATCATATCAATCAACACCACTACAAAGAACTGAACTAAAAGCCTATAGAGATACCAAGAATAAGTTACATAGAGTCACCTCACCAAACTATAAGTCTAAAATAGTGTTTCAGACAATACCACTTCACCTAAAACAACTAAAGTCAATCAGGAAAATACTTAACAATGCTTTTATCCACAAGCAGCAAAGAAAGCTATATGTAATGTATTGGGATGAAGAATTAATGAAGTATCGTAAGATGGTTTGTTATATGCCTGATATTACATACACAACAAAAGTTATTAAGGGTACAGATATAGAGTACAAGGCTCTTGAACTTACCTTTATTGAGTATTGAGGTGATGTGATGATTACAGTAGATAGCAAAATTAAGGACCATATTATTAATGACCTTGTGGAAAATACAGTTGAAATTCTTTTTCCTAATAACTCAGATATAGCAACAATCACAATGGATAATATTGTTGAAGAAAGTATGACCCTCAAACAGTCAATATGCAGTGAAAGTACATTGAAGTTTGGGGGTTGCATAGCCTCTGAGTTTAATATTTCAGTTTGTGATACTGATGACAGAACTTTTGGCAACAACATAAAGGGTAAATGGATATATGTTAGACTAACTCAAAGTTATCTAGGTGACTATATCTATCCGTCAAGTACTCTGTATCCATCAGCTAAAATCTATCCCGGTAGGCAGGTACAAGAAAAAACATGGAATTTGTTTTGTGGTTATGTTGATAAGTTTCAGCGTGATGGAGATGATAAACACATTTATAAACTTACTGCATATGATTATATGGCAAAGCTGAACCAAAAAGATGGAACAAAAAGTTTATTTGAAGAATGGCAGAACGCTACATTCAGACCACTAGGAACTGTAATGTCTGACTTTATTAACTTAACTTATCATCCATCAGTAAGTGAAACATCAGGTATTTTAACAAACACTTTTAGTACCAATGGAGTTAATTACAAAATATATAATTTTAAAACTAGGAATGGTCATTGGCTATTAGATAAGAACAATCTAGTAACATCCGGTAGCGTACTAAGGGATTGTTGTGAAATGATAGGTGTATTTGGTTTTATATCTCCTTTTTCTGATGCATTAGAGAAGAAAGGAGATACTGTAAAAGGCAATTTTAAGCTGGTTTATATATCACCTACAGACTCACCTGAAGTATATGACTTTTATGAGGATTTAAGCTATGAGGATTACATAGTAAAGGGCTATACTGATTTTAAATGGAAGTATGGTGGAAATCTTGACGGAAAGACAACCGAAAAAGAAACTACATTTAGACCGGGCAATACGGAAATACCGGACAATGAAACAAAAGTATATGACTTAACGAAAAATGTAATTTGTTGGCAGAATGAAGATATGAATACATCTAATTGGCATATACTTAATGACTTGTACAATTACAAGAATAATAAAGGTGACCCTAGTGACATTACAAAAAGGTTCTATAACTGTAGTTACACCCCATTTACTGCCACAACAGATGGCAGACCTTGGGTACAGGTTGGGGACAATGTACAGTTTAATGTGTATGAAACTGATGTAAACGGTGCTCCACTTTACGAAAACGGTAAACAGAAAATGACAGTAGTTAGCAGTGTAATCCTGTCAAGAACCCTTAGTGGAATTCAGGCTTTGACAGATACACTAGAGGCGAAAGGAGAATTATAATGAGCTATAAAAAAGTAGGTTGGGAAGATGCCCCATCATCAAACACACCGATTTTGTCAGTAAGTTTGAATCAGATGGATGACGGTATTGAAAAAGCAAACAAAGGCATAGTCTTTAGCTACTCTGCAACCTTTACAGCAGACAATGTGCTAAAGAACACAACATCAACGGAAGCATTGGGTGCAGGTAGTTTTGCGACAAGTCAGACAGATATTGTAACAGTATTTGTTGCAGATAACGTTACAAAAATTAATAATGGTGCTTTTAGTAATTGTACCTCACTAAAGACTATTTATATTGATAACACAGTTGGAAATGTTGAAATTGTAAGTGGTGCAGTACCTGACGGTGTTAGTATTGTTTACTCAAATGATGATAACTTCATTAATGTAAATGAACTATTAGCAAGTGCTATTAGGTCGCTGAAGGAACAAGTAAATGCAGATAAGTCTGATTGGGAAAATAGAGCAACAAGTATTGAAGCTCAGCACAAAACAGATGTACAAACTTTAAACGCTAATATTAGTCAGGTTGCTGACAATTTACAGATTGTCAAAGAAACAGCACAACGAGAAATTGCAACAACTAATACGAATGTAAATGGCAAGGAAAGCCTATCTAATAAGGTTGATGTGATTACACACCCTAGCACAACTACTTATCCTAGCGTAAAAGGTGTGTGGGATTTTGTTGAAACAAAGTCAGAACAACCACGTGCAGACATTGCACAGAACAAAGCTGATATTGTTGTATTGAAAGTAGATAAAGTTGATAATACAGACTTTAATGCATACAAGACAAGCAACGATACAGCAGTAAAGCAGAACGCTACAGACATTGTACAACTTAAAGCAGATGTTTTACAAAACGCTATTAAAGTTACAACAGATAAGTCAACTAGCATTGTGCTTAATGACAGTAGTGATTGTAACATTGTTGGGTTAACTTTGTACGGTAAATCAACTCAAAGTGCAATACCTACACCAACAAATCCTGTTGATATTAATAATATTAACAATCCGAGTATCACTTTTTCAAATGATAGTGACAGACAAAGTAATAATATACAATGTACTTTAAGAGGTATAGGAAATGTGTGTGATACTCTAACAGTAAATAGCGATGGTACAGGTTACATAACACAAAGATTATTTGTAGAAAGAATCACATCACAGAGAAAGTCAACCAGCCTCGAATGGAATTATTCAAAAG